>OHDD01000138.1_pt1 | contig 46640 bp, 48 predicted proteins | sample 1566941 | NCBI WGS metagenome assembly OHDD01 (sample SAMEA3879580, study PRJEB24766) | human gut metagenome | biome: human-associated habitat; feature: feces | place: USA | collected 1985/1987 | reverse complement strand
GTTTTCATGTGTTCTCCTTGCAGCGTGAAAAAGGGAAGTGGCAAGCCACTTCCCTGGTGTGCGTCTATTACTTGTTATTCTCTTCTTTCAGCACTTTAACGGTGTAACGACCATCCGCCTGACGATAGGCGCCGTGGATATCGGTTTCGAAGCCTGGATAGTGGGCGCCGATTTCGCACAGCATCTGCAGGAACTCCAGCACCGGACGGCTCTCTTCGGTGATCATCTCACCCGGCATCACCAGCGGCACTCCCGGAGGATACGGCAGGATCATGTTGGCGTTGACGCGGCCGACCATCTCTTCGAGATACACTTCTTCCGTCTGACCGTGCAGCTCTTTCTGGAACGCGGCATACGGGGTCATCACCATCGATGGCAGCACTTCAAACGCGCGGAACATCAGATCCGGCAGGTTGTGATGCTCAATCAGTTTGTGAATGTTCTGCGCGAGGTCCTGAATACGCATGTTTTCATAGAATTCAGGATCTTCACGGTACAGCGACGGCAGCATGTTTTTCACACGCAGGTTCAGGTCGAACGCGCGTTTGAAGTCGGTCAGCGCACGCAGCAGGCTCAGCGCTTTAGTCTTATCGATACCGATACTGAACAGGAACAGCAGGTTGTACGGACCGGTTTTCTCAACCACGATGCCGTGTTCGTCGAGGTATTTCGCCACGATGCTTGCCGGAATACCGAAGTCATCCATGGTGCCGTCTTTCTTCATCCCCGGAGTCAGCAGCGTGACTTTGATCGGGTCGAGGTACATGTGTTCGTTATCGATGTTTTTGAAACCGTGCCATGCGCTGTCGGAACGCAGCGGCCAGCATTCAGGACCATCGATATGCTCCGGCTGCCAGACGTCGAAGAACCAGCCGTCAGACTCGCCTTTCAGACGTTTGATCTCTTTACGGAACTTGATGGAACGTTCAATAGAGCCATCGATCAGACGCTTACCAGCGTTCCCCTTCATCATCGCCGCCGCGGTTTCGGTGGAGGCCACGATCCCGTAGTGTGGAGAGGTGGTGGTGTGCATCATGTAGGCTTCGTTGAAGGTCTCTTCGTTTACGTCGCCTTTCACGTGGATCATCGACGCCTGGGAGAACGCCGCCAGCAGTTTGTGCGTGGACTGGGTTTCATAAATCACTTTCCCTTCGACGCGGCCGCCGCTCATCCCGCATTTGCCTTCATAGATCGGCGAGAAGTTGGTGTAAGGCACCCACGCGGAGTCAAAGTGGATGGATTTCACATCCAGTGTTTTCTTGATGAAGTCGGTGTTGTACAGCAGACCATCATAGGTTGAGTTGGTGATAACCGCGTGTACCGGCCAGGTCGCATTCGGCGTCTCTTTCACACGCTTGGCGATAGTCGCGTGCTGGAATTCGCTCTGCGGAATACCGCCGAGGATACCGTAGGCGTTACGGGTCGGACGGAAGTAGATCGGCGTAATGTCGCTCATCATCATCAGGTGAGTCAGCGATTTGTGGCAGTTACGGTCAATCAGCACGGTGCTGCCGGCCGGCGCGGAGTACATGCCGACGATTTTGTTAGCGGTAGAAGTACCGTTGGTCACCATGTAGCTGCGTTCTGCGTTAAACACGCGAGCGATATACTCTTCCGCTTCTTTGTGCGGGCCGCTGTGGTCCAGCAGGGAACCCAGTTCAGAAACCGAAATGGAGATATCGGATTTCATGGTGTTGGAGCCAAAGAAATCGTAGAAGATGCTGCCTACCGGGCTTTTCTGGAACGCGGTACCGCCCATGTGGCCTGGGGTACAGAAGGTATATTTACCTTCACGGACATATTTGAACAGCGCTTTGGTCAGCGGCGGCAGAATGGTGTCGATGTATTCGTCAGTGTTCTGTTTGATTTTGTTCGCGATATCTTCCGCAGCGCCCAGCGCATATTCGAAGAAGCGAACCTGCATGCGCAGATCGTTCAGGCTAACGTCCAGAGTGGAGTAGGTGTTAGCGAACGCATACAGCGGCATGTACTCGTTCATTTTGCTGATTTCTTCGCACAGTTCGAGATTGTATTTATCCCAGTCGAAGATCACGCCGCACAGACGAGAGTTGTTTTCAATAAGTTTTAATAAGTCGTCACGGTCGTTCGGGTAGACAATACGGAAGTCCAGGCGTTCGAGAGCACGATGCAGTTCACGGATGGGTTCTTCTTTGAAGTAAACCCCCATGTGATTCATGATTGCAATAACGTTCATAGTCAAATCTCCAGATGTAGAAAGCCCCTCCCGTCGCGTGATGACAGGTGATGGAAGGAGCCTCAGGAAAACGGGTTGCTGATTAGTGCGCGTTAGCGGTGGTGTTGTTATCCGATGCGTTGTTCTGGCGCTGGTGCATTTTGCGACCGTAGAACATCAGGATAATCAGGCTAACGATGAAAGTGCCGGCCAGTTCGAAGGAGCTTGCGCCCATCAGCGCGATGAAGCAGAACACGCAACCCAGTACCGAACAAATCAGGCTAACGAAGTTACGGATGTTGATGCCTTCGAAACGAATCAGGTCAACACAGGAGTAGAAGTAAGGCAGCATGGTCAGCAGTACCGCGATACCGGTCAGTTCGCCGAACAGGTCAGAGGCTTTACCACCGGCGGAGTTCATCAGGGTAATCAGCACCATCAGCGCGGTCATTTTCACTGCGGCCAGCAGCAGGCCTTTTTTCGGAATACCGTTGTTATCAACTTCGCCATACACTTTCGGGAAGTTACCGTCGTTGGCGGCACGTACACCGGCCTGGCCAACCAGCATCATCCACGAGCCCAGAGAAGTCAGGCAGGCAAAGGCGGTGAAAGCGGATACCATCGGTGCAGCCCAGCCGCCGAGGATGGTAGAGGCGCTAATTGCGAACGGCGCACCGGACGCGGCCATCTGAGAAGCAGGATACATACCGACGATACCGGCCATCGCAGTGCCCAGCATGGTAGCCAGCGGCACGGTACGTTTCGGGTTTTTCACCATCCCGGTACTCACGGCGGCGGATTCTACGCCAACGAAGGCCCACAGGCAGAGCAGGATACTTTTAATAACCGCGTGGCTATCGGTGGTGCTGGAGGTATTCCAGTTCGCCTGATAGGTAGCGACATCAAACCAGTGCCAGCCGACGACCGCGGTCATGACTACCGGAATAAGCACCAGTACCAGACCAATAGTGGTCAGACGGCTGACCCAGGTCCCGCCGAGCATATTAACGAAAGTAAAGATCCACACGATGGCAATACAGGCAATACCTGCTGGCACCGGGTTATTTAAAATTGGGAAGAACGTAGAGAGATAAGAAACTGCGGTAATCCCGATGGCCAGGTTACCAATCCAGTTTGCATGATAATAAAGGACACCGGTCTGGAAACCGAATGCCGGAGATATTTCGCCAGCGTAGGCAATAGGACCGCCCTGTTGCGGGTTTTTAGTGGCCAGTCGGGCATAAACATAAGCCAGAGACATCGCACCAATAATTGAAATCACCCAGCCCCAAATGGCAATACCACCGATGCTGGCCAGGTTCGCAGGTAATAATGCAATCCCGCTCCCCATCATATTACCGGCGACGACACCGGTACAGGCAAATAGCCCGATCTTCTTGGCAGAACTCATGGTTGTTTTTCTCCTAAGTTTATTTGGGAGGTACAGATCATGATACAGAACCATTAATTGACCCGACCAACTGCCAACAAGATTACTGATTTGTACGAGATAAGTCCTAAAGATAAAGTGATATAAAAACAAACATCAGACAAATGATATTTTGACCTTTTTCGCTTAACATATAAACATGACAACAGGGTGTCAGAAAAAGATAAACATCGTTGCATTACAGATACTTACGAGAAGCAGAGCGTGTTACCTGACTGTTATTTAAAGCCTCCTGAATGCTAAATAAAAATAACAACAAGAGGCTTCATGAGAAACATAAATTTAACCTCACCATGCCCAAAACCTTGCACATGATGAGGGTTTACTTATTCTGAAGAGAGAAAGTTGTCGAGATATGGAACTACTCGGTTAACCGACGTCTGGAAAACCCCATTTTCAATCCAGTACAGGGTATCTTCGCCAGGACGTAAATTAAACGCCGTGATGTAAGAATCGGCAGCCAGACGGTTCTCACCTTTCATCTCATAGACTTTGCCTAACAGCACATAATTTAGCCATGACATCTCTAAATCAATCGCACTATTAATTGCGGTATTTGCTTCGTCGACTTTGCCCTTCCCCAATGAATCCACCGCTTTTATTTGATAATAAATCGCCATGTCTTTTATACCCGGCATCGCCCCTACCCGCTCGACTTCACTGTAGAGGGCGGCCAGCTGTTTATCATCCAGCGGCTGTTGCGAATGGCGCAATACATCCACCAGCGTTTTTTCGGCATAGGCGTAAATAAAATCCGGCGCCCGCTTAATCACATCATCCAGCAGGCTACTGGCCTTACTTAATGAATCGACGTCGCCCTTCATTAACAGCTGATGCGACTGGTAGAAATAGGTTAACGCCACGCTTTGCGAGGGCTGATATTGCCTGAGCATCGCCTGCATTCGCGCCGGCCACGGCTGCGCCAGGGCATCCGACAGGCTGTTCATCAGATCGTTCTGGATGGTCAGCTGGTTATCGTTGGTCACAAAGTAGCGCTTATCCAGCATCGTCGAGCTGTCGGCGTTGTCCACCAGCTGGACCGACATAAAGCACTGCTGCGCCCGATAATGGCGCTGATTAACGAACTCAATGGTCAGCGTTTTGCCGGAACTGCTTGGTTCATTGATGTTGTAGTCCGTTTTGTCATGCACCATAAAGGTCGAGAAAGTGTTCAGCGAGGTGGTGATCAGGCTGGCCAGCCCAACGGCGTAGGAGTGCTGCGACGACCAGTTGGCGCAGGAGTTGCCATTCACCAGGTGGATATCGATATCGCGCGGATTGAGCAGCAGACGCGCCTTGTTGACCGGCGGCCGCGATTCCATGCTCGACAGCGCCACCAGCGCCACGCAGGTGCCCAGCGCCAACAGGAACAGCCCCCACACCAGGGCGGTAGTGAGGCGCTTGCGGCCTGACGGCGCGCTGGCCACGGTAGGAGCCGGTGGCGGCGCGGCGGCATCAGGGAGAGGGACAGAGACGTCGGATGGCGCACCGGCGGCCGGCGGCGCAGGAACGGCGGTCGACGGCGAAGGCGTCAGCGCCTCCATCGACGGGGCTAGCTCCTCCCCCTCTTCGGTGCACCAGATCACCGGCACCGTGAGCTTATACCCCCGTTTGGGTACCGTCGCGATGTACTCAAGGCTAACGTCGTCGCCGTCTTTGAGCGACTTGCGCAGTTCAGAAATACTCTGCGTGACGACGTGGCTGGTCACAACGTTCCGGGTCCAGACGTTTTCGATAAGCTCGTCCCGGCTAAGCACTTCCCCCGGATGGCGGGCAAAAAAGACCAGAAGATCGATTAAACGCGGTTCAAGGGTAAGCTGGCGCCCCTTCCTGCTGATTTGGTTTACAGAGGGGGTTACCAGCCATTCACCGACGCGAACAACAGGTTGTAGCATACAAGAAAGCCCCAGACAAAAAGGGAAAGGCGCGATGATAACACATTTGTCCTACCTATTTTTGCCAGGGGTCACTCCCTCAGGCATTAGGCCGGAATTGGCTCTTTATTAACAATAAAAAGCAATAATTCATTAACATCGTGATCATGAAATCTATATATAGCGATAAAAACGCATTTCCGCTGCCGCTATTGCCTAAGGCAATTCCGATAGCAGAAAAAAATAAGCCCGGAGGCTTAACGCGCTCCAGGCTCAATGCGTTGCGCGCCGATACGGCACGCTTTAAAAAAAGGTTATTTATACACTTCCGCTGTGGCTTCAAAGTTAGGGCCATGCTCACGCGCAGCGGTGATAACGTAGTACTTTCCGCCTTTCTCATCGGCCAGCTTGGAGAGCTGATCGTGCAGATCGGAAGGCGAAGAGAATTCGCCACCGGACGGCCCCACCGAGATCGGCCCGACTTTGGTCAGTTTGAAGTGTTTCACTTCTTCTTTGGTAATCAACTGCGCGGCGGAGGCGCCAAATGCAACGGCGGAAAGGGCTAACGCGACTATCACTTTTTTCATCCTGCAATCTCCTTGGAATTAGCCTTCAGTCAGGCCCTTTCAGTATAGACGGCGATTTACTGAGCGTGCTACCGATGCGCTTATTTTTTGGCCGAGGCGTTCAGTAACGCGGCGGTACCCCTTCCGGGCGGGTCTTAAAGCGCCGGTGCAGCCACATGTATTGCTCGGGCGCCATCAGGATGCACTGTTCGATAATCTGATTCATCCAGGCCGCCGTAACCTCGGCGCTCGCCAGCGGCGGCGTGCGCTCCGGCGTCAGGGAGATCAATTCATACCCCATGCCGTTGGGCTTGCGCCGCGGAACAAACGGCACAATCGTCGCCCCGGACATTTTCGCCAGCATCCAGGTACCGGTGGTGGTCGCCGCCTGTTCGACGGCAAACAGCGGGGCGAAGACGCTGCTGGCCGGACCGTAGTCATGATCCGGCGCGTACCAGAGAATTTCCCCCTCTTTTAGCGCCCTGACCATCCCTTTCAGATTTTTTCGATCCAGCATGGTCTTGTTAGAGCGCAAGCGTCCCCAGGTTTGCAGCCAGTCAATCAGCGGGTTATCGTTAGGACGGTAGACGCCAATGCCTGGGGTAAACATGCCGTACATTCGCGCACCCATTTCGAGGGTCAGAAAATGGATACCGATCAGTAAAATGCCCTGCTTTTCTTCCAGAAGCTCCACCACCTCGTTAACGCCGCTGGTCTCGGTCCAGCGCGCTACCCGGTGCGTCGGCCAGAACCAGGCCATGCCGGTCTCCATCAGCCCCATGCCCAGCGATTCAAAGTTTTTCACCAGCAGCGCCTCGCGATCGGCGGCGCTCATCTCGGGAAAGCAGAGTTCGAGATTACGTCTGGCAATCCGCGCGCGGCTTTTCATCACCCGCATTGCCAGCCGCCCAAGCGCCGTTCCCAGACGGTAGATCACCGGATACGGTAATTGCACCAGCAGCCACAAAAAGCCAATTCCCAGCCACAATAGCCAGTAACGCGGGTGCAACAGCGCGCGGGAAAATTTGGGTAAATTTGACATAGTAATCCTGTTAATTCACTCAATAATAGCTGAGCAAAAACCGCGAAATAAAGTAGCGGATCCTGCACGTAGTATTTTTCCAATTCGTGCGGTAATACTCAATCACAAAGCGCGTTATTATAAGCCGATTCCAGGATAAATTCAGCCCTTACGCTGGGGACTACTCTATTATTAGACGCAACGCGTAAAATTTCCTGTTTAATGCATAAATAAATAAACCTAACCTCTACGGCTCGGCCGATTGTCGATAAAATAGCCAGTACATTTGCCTCAGCCTCTCGACCAATACCTCTTTTACTCACGCTTTATTATGGCGATAGCGAACGCAAACAGTCCGTTTCGCCCGGTTTGACACGGCCAGCATGCGGTTATTTGTGACTGGGGCAAAGGTTAAGCATCGACATTGCGGATCCTTTTCCCAGATATGCTACGTTTACAGCGCTCATTCGACGCAAGTGCCTTTGCCGACGTCGCCGCTTTCAGAAGCCATAGTGAGAAGGAACTATGACAATGAATTATCAATTAGTGAAGCAAGTCAGAGAAAATAACCCATTAAGAAAAAGCTTCATTGACCTTGCCGTTAAGACTTTTGACCTGTCTTTTGAAGAGTGGTATCAGCAAGGTTACTGGACCGATGCCTATATCCCCTATGCTTTTGTCGAACGCAATAAAGTTATCGCTAACGCTTCGGCCAACATCATCGACCTGCGCTGGCAGGGCGAGCCCCGGCGTTATATTCAGATTGGCACCGTGATGACCGAACCGGACCACCGTAATAAGGGATTAGCCGGCCAGCTTATCCATCACATCCTGCAGGACTGGCAGCAGGAGGCGGACGCCTTCTTTTTATTCGCCAATCCCACCACGGTGGATTTTTACCCCAAATTTGGCTTCACCCGCAGCGAAGAACATCAATATATTATGCCGGTCTCCCCGCGAGCCGGTGATTTTCGTAAACTGGATATGGACAGCGCTGACGATGTCGCCCTGCTCCGCCATTACTATGAAAAATCCAACCCGTTCTCACCGCTGCGGGTGGAGCATAACTTTGGCCTGCTGATGTTTTACTGCTCAGCCTTTATGAAGCATTTTGTCTATTACTCGGCAAAAAATGAGGCGGTGGTCATCGCCATGCAAAACGGTCCGGTGCTGATCTGCTTTGATCTGTTCTGCGACGTGGGTAAGAGCCTGTCGACGCTGGTCAACGAACTGGCCGATGACCACGTTTACCAGGCCATCCTCGGTTTTACCCCCAGTGAAGACCGGCTCGGCGAGTATGAGAAGATAGAGGGAGAAGATATCCTCTTCGTCTATGACCAGAAGGAAAACCTGTTTAAAGACAGGAAGTTGATGTTTCCTTTACTGGCGCATGCCTGACGGCGCCGCGCCGCCAGGCAGATCAGTTATAAGTCACCACGAAGGTCGCGCTGGCGTTCGCTTCGCCCGCAGTCACTGCGGGCTGCGTCTGGATATAGCGGGCCTGATAGGATAAACGATAGTTCGTCTGACTGCCTTTATTCCCGGACCAGACCTGGCTCACCTGGTTTAGCGGCACCAGCGAGCCGCCGGCACTGAGGATCTGCACGCCAAGTCCGGATGCCCCTTCGGGTTGGTCATCGATTTTAATCACTTCGTTGGCGGCGACAGCGCTGTCCACCGTCGCGTTAAACTGCATAAACACGCTGCCGACATTTTCACAGTTCGTCAGGTTGATGTTAAAAGGAACCGGGGCGGTGGTGCTGTTGAGCCCGGTAAATGCGGTTTTGTTATGCCGTCCGAGGAAGACGTTAATGTTTTTACTGTCGTCAGTAATCTTGCAGGTGGGTGATTTGACCTGAATACAGAGCCCGCTGACGCTGAAGCGCATCGCCTGTACTCCGCCAAGATAAATATCGCCAAGGTAATCATTAAGGCAATATTCGCCCGGCGGCGGTAGACCGCCGTTATCGGCAATCCGCCAGAAATAGATGGTCGGTTTTTTATTTTCCGCCTGAAATGCGCGCTGGCCGGAAAATACCGGCGCGGAAGGCCAGGCCGTGAACAGGGGATCGAAATTAATGCCATCCTGTTCCCCCATCTGAAAGCTGTAGCCGATGCCCGGCAGGCGGTCGATGCTGTAGATATCCCCCGGCTTGCCGTCTCCCGCCGGGCCGACCCGGGAACCGCCAATGCTCTGAAACCCGCCGGGCTCGCTGCCGCTGCAGGCGATCTCCCAGCGTTCGTTATTAGTGATAATCATCCCTCCGTAGCTGTATAGCAGGGAGCCGATGGGGAGATCGCTGACGTCAAGGTTGATACTGGCCTGGCTGACGTTCACTGAATACTCGATAGTTTTGCCACTGACCATCTGACACGCTGCCGACAGCGAAGCGCAGTACCCGCCGGCCAGCAGAAGAGGTACCCCTGATGCGATGATTTTTTTCATATTACTTCTCCTTTATTCCCGGCCGGCAGACCTGATGCGGCGTGCCGCTGCTAACCTGCTGCACCGCGTCGTCGCGGATGGCATAGGCCAACCGGCAGCGTTGCCCGCTGCGTTCGCCCCATACTACCGAGACGCTGCCGTGGTCCTGCGGCACCCGGGCATACAGCAGCCCGCCCTGACCGACGGCGCCAACCGCCCGACCGTTGTCGTCGAACACCTCCGCGCCCAGCGGGGGCGCCGCGCCATCCGGCAGCGTGACATGGGCAAACCAGGGATAGCCGGTACGCGTGACAAATTTGACCTTCACCGCCGCGCCCGAATCGGGCACCACCGTCGTGCTGCTGGAGACAATCTCCACATGGTCGTTCAGACCCTGCGGATCGAGATCCAGCCAGTTAGCGGTAAAGGGATCGAGGTAAGGGATGATCGTAAAACCCTGGCGGTTAATCGGCTGTCCAGGGCGGTTAGCCACCCGGGCCCCCACCGCGCCGGGCGCTTCCACAATGGCGAAGGTTTCCCCCAGTTCGGGGGTGGCGGTCATGCCGCCCTGATGCGCTACCAGGGCGCCCGATGCCCCCAGCGAGTACTGCTGCTGATGGCGACCGGCGCTGGCGCTGGCGTTCAGGTACGCATAATCCGTCCGCAGGCTACCGTTGGCCGCAACGCTGGCTTCATTTGGGTTCTCCCGCGGCATGTCGTAGCTGGCGGTCAAACCGTAGCTGAAGGCGTTTTTCTCGCCTGCGCTGCCGGTATAGCTGGACTGCAGCTGGCTGCCGTAGTTTTTATCGTGGTTAAAGCGGGTGGTCAGGCTGCCCGCCTGCCCGAACGGCAGCGAAAAGGAGACGCCCACCACCTGATTATTGCGGTGATGGATATCCTGGCTCTGCTGGGCATACAGATAGTAATTGAGCTGACCATAGCGGTTGGCATAGCCCAGCTGATATGAGCGCCAGCGGTGGTGGCGGACATCCTCACTCCAGATTCCGTTAAATGACAGACTGCCGCTGCCGGCCTGCTGAGACAACGTCGCGCTGTAGCGGGTCATCTCCCGCCAGTCGTTGGGGTGCCGGTCGTGCTCCCAGGCGGCATCGCGAATGGAGCGATAATTGCCCTCGTTGCTGTGGCTCATCGAGAGCAGCATTCGCGTATCGGATGTAAACGATTTTGATGCGGACACCCGCCAGCGGTAGCCCTCCTGCCAGCCGTGCTCCCTGCCCTTCGCCGCAGAACGGGAAAGATCGACCGCCAGCGCGCCCCAGTAGGTATTGAAGGCGCTGCCGACCAGCGTCGAGTAATAATCTGTCGTCGCGTTAGCGCCGGTATAGCCGCTGATATAGTCATTGAAGCCGTACTGCAGCGTGGCTTCGCCAAATCCCGGCCGCCCGGCGATCCCGTCCTCATCCAGATAGCCCAGCGACAGATCATAATAGACCGCGCCTGCCCGCACCAGGCCAGGCAGCGTGGCGTACGGCACGGTAAAGGTGTCCTGACTGCCATCCGCCTCGTGGATCGTCACCTGTAAATCGCCGCCGGCGTTGGTGGGATAGAGATCGTCGAAGGTGAATTTGCCCGGCGGAACCGTTGCCTCGTACAACAGAGCGCCGTTCTGGGTGACCGTTACGCGGGCGTTGGTGCGCGCCACGCCGCTGACCGACGGCGCAAAACCGCGGCGAGAGCCCGGCAGCATGCGCACATCGGTAGCCAGCCTGCCGCCGATAAAACTGACGCTGTCAAAGAAGGTTCCGTCGGTCCATCCCTGACCCAGCCGTAACGTGGACGCCCAGTTCACTACACTTCTCTCAGCCCAGGTGGCAATGCTATCCCAGTGCGTATTCCCTTCCTGCGCCTGGTAGCTGGACTGGTGATGTAACCGCCAGCCAAAGGCGCGCAGGCTGGCATCCAGCCCGAGATAATGATGGCTGCTGCTATCCCCGTCGACGATGCTCTGATAGCTATTGGCCTGGTAGCGCAGCACCGCGGCGGGCACGCCGCTATCCACCTTTTTCAGGTTCACCGCCCCCCGATAATGGGGTTGCAGCAGCGCCTGGGGCATATTTACCCGCAGGACGTTTTCCCCGCTGTCATACTCCCAGCCGATCGCCTTATCGATCTGCGAAAAACGCAGGCAGGTGGCCGCGGTTGGCCACTGGGCATCCTTCAGCTGCAGAGCGTCGAACAGCGAGGGTGAGATGCAGGGCTCAAGCTGGCCATCGTGTTCCTGGATAACAAACGTTTCTTCCCCCAGGTCCCGGCCATTCACCGAGAGCGTGCTGCGGTACTGTCCGGCGTGCAGTGGATTACCGTATTGATATTTCTGGAGATCAACCTGCGCGGCGCCGTGCAAATGGGCGCGGTTAAAACTAAACGCCTCTGCCGCCCATGCCTCCTGCCAGGGAAGGAGCAGCATCAACCCAACCTTGATCTCCCTGAGTTTCATAATAATGTCCTTACTGAGGATAATTATGATTCACTACCGCGCCGTAATCATTGATGGTGGTGAAGCTGAATTTGGCTGGCAGCGTGCGCAGCGCGACCCCTTTAGGCGCGATCTCCAGCGAGGAAAACGGGGCGACCATGCCGGCAGCGTGTTTTTGTCCGTTAAGGGTGATGCTGTCGATGGTGATATAGCGCGCTGAGGCATTGCTCACCCGCAGCCCGTTGCCCGTAGGAGCCAGCGCCCAGCTCAGGGCTTTTTCCGCGGCTATTTTTTCCGCCGCCACGCCTGCCGGACGGTAAAACAGCTTGATACGCGACCGTATCGCGAGCTGCAGGTAATTGTCAGTCTTGCCATTTTTCGGCTCAGGTGGGATATCCAGAAGATTGAACCAGAACAGCGATTCCCGATCCTGCGGCAGGCGGCTGCCGTTAAACACCAGGCGCCAGCTCTGGCCTTTTCCCGGTTCGATGCGCACAATCGGCGGCAGCACAATAAACGGCGCCGCATCCTTTTCCGGTTGATTTTGCACGCGGCCATCGTCGACCCAGACCTGCGTCAGAGAGGGGGTCTCCCCCATATTGGTGGCCCGGACGGCGATCTCTTTTTTGTCGCCGGGAAAAATAATCCGTGTGCCGTCAATAACCATGCTGGCGTCCGCCGAGGGTAAATAGCTGGACAGCAGCAGTGCCAGAACCATACGCCGCATATTCACCTCCTCCTTGTCGGGGGGATAAACGGCCCCTGAGCGGGGCCGTGGACAGGGGTTACGGATAGACCACCGTAAAGTTGACGTAGGCTGCGACTTTTCCAGCCTTGGCGGCATCGGTCGCATAGTAGCGGGCATAGAAAGGCAGCGAGGCGGAACCATCCTGCTCAGCCACCGCCACCGGGATCGCTTCCAGGCGAGCAACTTTGCCGTCTGCAGCGACCGCCGGGGTCTCCGCGAGGTTAATCGGCGTAAACCGGGTGTTCAGCAGCTCCACATCGACGTTTTCTGCTTGCGTGCCGTCAGACAGAGTGTTTTTTAGTCGACCCTCCGTGGAAACGTATTGATCTTTCTCGAAGTACACCGAGACATCAGCCCCTGGGGTGCAGCTCGTCAGATCGATGGTGAAGGGAACCACGCCCGCCGTCTCACCCGCGCTGCTGAGCGCTGAACGCTGGACCGTCGGTAGGGTTACCGTCTTGTCTTTATTCACTACCGTACAAGTATTTTCGATGACTTCACCATTAAAGGTGACTTTGCCATCAGCAGCCTGTGCCGCTACCGGAGAAAGCATCATCATCACCACGAAAGATGCCATTCCTCTGCTGTATTTTTTCATCTTCACTCCTCATCACCACGCTTATGGAGAATCGTTCAGGAAATACCCTGGCGTACTTTATACGTACAATTTATTAATGCTCAGTCCATTGGATTAGCCTGTTATCTTTTAACCCCTTCCCTGCACTGACATCCTACTCACTTCATTATTTATTATTCAAATTCGCCACCAGGACCATTTCTACTTTTTATAGAAAAGTCTTAACACCACTTTGAAAAAGAAATAAAACTGACGCATAATAAAAACACAACTCACTGTAAATAAAAGGTAATTTTTATTTTTTATTTTCTAAAAAACATTCGAGAAATGCGATCTAACTATCTCACCCTCATTATTAACCACCTCCTCCCACGTTCTCCCCCCTGGATTGAAAGCGCAGGGAGTATGTTATTTCTGGCGGGTATTCTCTACAGTAAATTGTCGAATCAGGCAGGACAGCATGCACAGCGTATTTATGCCAGGAGGTCATTATGTTGATCTGCATTGCGGATTCAGAATATTTTAATATTGCCCTGAAAGCGTATATTAATGAACCAAACAGCAAGCCTCTGGATATTAAAGAAATACTCTGTTACCCGTTTAGTGGACAGAGTGAGATGTTCTATACTTTTTTTGCGACCGATGCCGGAGCCCGGCTAAGCACCATCCTTATTGATTACAGCAGCGTCAGCATCGAAGTACTGCAGGTCGCGCTCAGTTTAAAATCGTTTAATCCCCTGATCCGGATCTTTATTTTTGCCAAATCAGGCTACCCGTTGAGCGAGCTCGAACGCAGCCTCGCCATTGTGCTCGGCGCAGAGTTCATCACCAGTTTTGCCGGGCTCAGCGCTGCCCTTGCCCGCGGTCCGCGCTTGACATCGCCCCCCGCCGACAAGCTCTATATCGCCATACCTGACAGCTATAACCTGACCCGTAAGGAAACTTTTTTAATCAGCCTGCTGATGGGGGGAATGCCGTTGTGTCACGTGGCCAGCACCATGCAGCTCACGATCAAACGGGTCTACTACTACCGTTCACGCGTCCTTAGCAAGCTGGCGGTGAAAAATAACGTGGAACTGATGAACAAAGTTCAGGGGATGGTGTTGCGCCACTACCGACAGGAGACAGGCCATGAAATCGTATCTCTACGCTAAAAATCGCCTCATGTTGATTATCCTGAGCTGGCTAAGCGCAGACGAGGCGTTGCCATCTCGTCATGATTTCCAGCAGACTGAAACCATCCTCAGCACCCTGCATATACCGTATGTGCTGAAGCCCGACCTTGATCAACTGAGAGCTACGCTACAGCCATTACTCGCCACGCCCAGGCCGCAGGCCTGTGAGGTAGGCGCTTTTCTCAGCGCCCTGTTGGCGCTGTATACCCGGTTAACCGAATATACCGCCGTCGAGCACTATCTGCTCTCCCGGCATCTCTGAGTAGTAACCCGCCTGGGCAGGAAGACGCCGCGCGCCTCCTGCCTGTAAGGCATTACCTTAGCTCAGCAGACCGCTCGCCGCGTCGGGAGACGTAATCCCGATAGCCCTCGCCAACGTAAATCTGCCGTGGCCGGTAGATGGTCAGCGGCGCCTGGTGCATCTCGTTCCAGTGCGCCACCCAACCGACCGTCCGACCGACCGCGGTGACCAGCGCAAACATTGACGAAGGCAGATTCATCGCTTTAAGGATCACCGCGGTATAGAAATCCACGCTTGGCGACAGGCCATTGTCCACAAAATAGGGGTCGGTCAGCGCCACGTCCTCAAGGGCCATCGCCACCTGCAGCAGGCGGTCGGACATGCCTACCTCCGCCAGCACCCGATGGCTGGTTTCACGCAGGATATCGGCGCGCGGGTCACGGTGACGGTAGCGCGAGTTGCCAAAACCCAGCCGGCGAAATGCCTGCGGATCGCGCTTCGCCTGGCGCAGAAACGCCGGAACCTGATCGACGCTTTCAATCTCCTCCAGCATTCGCATGCTCGATTCATTTGCTCCGCCATGCATCGGCCCCCACAGCGACGCCAGCCCGGCGGCGACGCAGGCGAATAAGTTCGCCCCGGAGGAGCCCGCCGCGCGCACCGTAGTGGTCGAGGCGCACTGCCCGTGATCGGCATGCAGCACCAGGATCTGGTTCATCGCCTGCTCGATAACCGGATTGAGAACGTATTTTTCCGCCGGGATAGCAAACAGCATCTGCAGGAAATTACCGGCATAGGAGAGATCGTTGCGCGGATACGCCGCGGGTTGCTCAATGGTGTACTTGTAGCTCATGGCGGCGATAGTGGGCATTTTCGACAGCAGCCGGGTGGCGGCCAGCGCCCGGTGCTGCGGATTTTCCACATCCAGTACATCATGATAGAACGCCGCCAGCGCCCCCACCAGGGCGCACATCAGCGCCATCGGGTGCGAGTCGCGACGAAAGCCGCTGCACATGCGGGCTATCTGCTCATGGACCAGAGTATGGCGGGTGATGGTCTCGCGAAAGGTTTGATAGCTGGCCTCATCCGGCGCGTCACCGTTCAGCATGATGTAGGCCACTTCGAGAAAATCGCACTGGCGAGCCAGCTGATCCACCGGATAGCCGCGGTGCAATAGCACGCTGTTTTCCGTATCGATCCACGAGATCGCCGACTGGCATCCGGCGGTGTTGGCGAAGCCGGGGTCATAGCTGCAGAATCCGGACTGATTTAGCCCGCGCATGTCGACTCCCACCGGCCCCCGCGTTCCCGGCACCTGCGGCAGGGCGAGGGGCGGTTGTTGTCCGGCAAAAGAAAGCGTTAACGGTGTAGTGCTCATCCTGTTAGTCCCCCAGCAAGCTTATCAGCGACCCGAAGTCATTCTTCAGGCGGAAAGACCAACATAACCAATGTGATGCCGCTTATTCATTGATGTCATCACTATAACCCTGACAAATAGGATATTTTGCTGGCCTTCACGGGGAAACAGGCCGTCTTTCCCCAGCCCACCGCCGGATAGCGGCACAAATCGCCAAGGATAAAGGCGATCATCACTGTCAAAATTTACGTCGAGTAAAGAAAGGATGAAGAGGAGCTACCATGAATTTTGTGCTGTCGATGACCCTTATCTGCATCGCCATCGCCTGGCTGATGATGAGCCTCCTGCCGGTGTAGATGCACCGCTAATCGCCACGCCAGTGGTCTGGATAACCCCTCCTTCAATTGATTTCCGCCGTGGTCTTCGCCTCTGAGGTTTCACAAGAGCCATATAAGAAGTACTGGTTGCATATCAGGCTGTTGCGTTTTCCCGCCGAGGGGTAGGCTAAAGGCCCACTGTTAAGGAGGTGATATGTCTGGACTCATTAATCCACATGCGGCCCCGGAAGAAGCAGCCTATGCGCTGCTGATTGAGCTCGTTCGCGCCCAGCGCGTGCCGCAATATGAAGGCGAAATTTCCGGCCTGCTGGCGATGTACGACGAAGCCGTTAAACACTTTAAAGAGAAAGAGACCGAGCGTTAGGCGTGGACATCGTGGTGCGAGAAAAGCGTGACGCCTGCGGAAGCCGCGCAGGCGTTGGCTGGATAGCGGCTTGGGTCATCAGCTGCCGCGGTAGGTAGAGTATCCGTACTGACTGAGCAGCAGCGGGATATGCAGTTTTTGATTTTGCTTTGTGACATTAAAAATAACCGGAATCACCGGGAAGAACGTATTCATATTTTGGCTTTTAAAATAGTCACCGGTTTTAAACGTCACTTTATACACCCCCGGCTCCATATTCTCCGCCTGCGGATAGAGCGATTTAATCCGCCCATCGGCATCCGTTTTACCGGTGGCGATATGCTGCCAGCTCTCCCCCTGCTGTTTATCCAGCTCAATCTGCACCCCCGGTGAAGGGAGCCCGGTTTGCTGATTAAGAATGTGTACGCTGAGCGTCCCCTCTGGCGCCGCCAGCGCGCTGAAGCTGAGCAGAGAAATTACGGAGGCGATAACTAATTTCATAATCGTGACCTTATTGGGCAAGTGAAAGTGCCCTAACTATAGTCAGCGCGGCGGGGAAAAAAATTAAACTTTTTGTTATCAGTTTGAGTTGATGGGTACTGTCTCCACACACAACACGCTGAACCGGTTTCCTCGTAAGAAGAGGAAGTGTCTTATGAGTAGGTAGCCCCGTGCTCTTAGTAACAGGATACGGTGACACTAAGTCTATCAGGCAGGGGAAATAGATTTGCTGGGTTCAAATATCACAAGGTAAAAAGATATACGCCGTGGCCTCTGCCGCCTCTACCAGAACAGTGCTTACTGCAAATGGGCTGCAGTATTCGAAATAATCATTTAATATTATTTAAACTACTATTCCAGTGTAAGTAATCACCTGGTTCAGATATTGATCGTTATCATTGATTCTCTTGTCGCCACGCCTTAACCATCTCCTTTGTTACCTCTTTCTTGTAGCAAATAGGTGAGTACCCACCAGCTTTGCTCCAGGCACTGCGGCCACCGCACGAGCTGCCGTTCCGGGCGGTATTGAAGGGACAGGCACAAGTACCGGGGTAGGATGCGACAGAGTCATCAATAATCCTTTGACTGACCTGATCATCGCTTAAGGAATTCGATTTGGCGATGGAAATATCTGATGCAAAGACGCACACAACAGCGAATACGGAGATGGCGACGAATTTGATGTTCATTCGGATCTTTCCAGGCAGTGGATGAACATCGAGGGTATGCTTTCAAATAGTGTTCAATATTGATCTATAACAACTGTACTTCACGCCAGCTTAAAATGCGATATTTAACCCAGTCAGACAGAACCTAAAGCTATAATGACTATTAGCCTGTTACCGGCAACATATTTTCACATTCCTGCAGAGCGCTTATTCTGCACTCAGCTATAACCAGCATTAACCATTCTGTTCGATATTACAGAGCAGTAATGCTGTACTCTGACTGGCCATCGTCCGACAGATACTACAAGACATTAGAATCATCGAAATGGTCCGTCGATATGCTCACCTGGCACCTAACCATTTAACTGAGCACGCACGTCAAATTGACTCAATTTTTGCAAATTTTTGCAGAAGATGTCCCAAATATGTCCCACAAGGAAAAATCAGCGACTGGAGGAAGTTGATAAGTGATTGATTATTAAATGGCCCCCTACAGGATTCGATATAAAAACATAACAAATTGATTTTATTTAACTATATAGATTCATAAAATCACACATACCCCCAAATGTACCCCCATTTATTTTTCTGCGGATGAGAATTGACTATTTATCGTGCAATTTGGGGCTCAGGGTACCTTCTCACATGTCGGTAATATCCACCGGTACAAAATCGCGCCCAAATTTATGTGCGGAAAAATTTCTCTATATACATGCAAAATGTGTTGGTTCGGTTGGTTCAGTTGCCTCAATACGTAAAGACCATTGTTTTGTTTATATATTTATCAAAAAACTGAACCAACACCACCCTATTTTGAACCAACATTTAGCGGGTTGAACCAACATTCACGATGTTTAAGACAGCAAAATCACACATTCAGTAGACAGTTACCGTTACTGATTCTGCTGACGCCATTCTTTGACCATCTCCTTCGTGACCTCTTTTTTGTAGCAGGTGGGTGAATAACCTCCCGCTTTGCTCCAGGCGCTGCGGCGGCCGCATGAGCTTCCGTTCCGTGCCGTATTGAACGGACAAGCACAAGTGCCTGGGTAGGATGCTATAGAGTCGTCGATAATTTTTTGCTTAACCTGGTCATCAGTTAACTGATTCGATTTGGCGATAGCCATATCTGAAACAAAGACGAAAGCGGCAGCGAGTATGGAAACAGCGAATAACTTGATGCTCATTTGGCCCTCTCCGAGCGGTAGGTGAACATCCAAGGTATGCGTTGAAACATTGGTCAATATTGATCTTTCGCAACTGCACGTTGTGCCCTGTTAAAAAAGGTAGGTCAACGTTGAGCCTTAGATCGTCACTCAAGAAAGCATTTAAAACAGGAGATAGCAGTGAGAAAAGACTTATAACCATAAATCCTATAGTTAATCGCCTAGCCCTACATGTACTCTAGGGATGATGCTAAAGGTGGGGAAATCCCACCTTTAGCCAACAACATAGTAACTAACGGTTACCCTGTTCGCTTGGAAGGTTCCCTCTTATATCCGGAATATTCCCGCATGTACGGGCCCGGAAAATTTAATACGCTCGATCGCCACTATAGTATGCAGCGCCAACCGCGACGCACGTTTGCCAATCAGAGCAATCCAAATCTGTATCAAACAGTATAAATTTAACACGCATCTTTTTTGGATGACCCTGGTAAGTATTTCAACTTAAGACGATCCCCAGCGCGGTTCCTTCTGCCGTCGGTATCTCCCAAATTTCCAAAGTATTCCAAAATTTATGACCACCAGCGCCGCACACCAAAAGCGAGGATGGATGGAAAAAACAGTCAGTAATACGAAACCTCATCCGTATAACAGTGTTATACAGTGGTATACTGTATAGACCGAAAACACTGATATGGCGGCCCCTCATGAGCAAATCCAATCTGGTAGCATTCCGCGTTCCGGCTGAATTGCATGGCGTATTTAATCAGGCTGTAGCAGCGGCGGGCGGTGACAAGACAGCGTGGTTGCTCGATGCCCTGCGCAGCAAACTGAACCAGCCAGCTATCAACCCACAGTTGCGTATGCTTGAACTGGTGGAGCGAATGGAAGTTGCGGCGGCTGCGCTAGCGGGTGGTAAGCAGGGGATCCCGCCGACTCTATACAATGAAGCGGCTGTTATCGGGATTGTTGCTGATACTATCCGGGAAGGGTTCGACAATGGCCGCATTATCGCTGAGCGGCTCAATGAGGCCGGTTATCAGACTAAAGCGGGCAAGGCGTGGGATAAGGACATTTACAGCGCCAGGAAGCGTCAGGGGCGCAATGCTGAGAAGTTATCAGTAGCGCTATATTCATAGTTCCATGGATGAAGGAAACAGAAGTGCACGAGATATGTTGTAAGAACTGAACTAGGCCCCTTCTTGGCCTTCATGAAGCGGGTCGTTGTCTGCATGCACGAATCCGAGCGCGTCTCCGAATCTGGCTTTAGGGAAGCCTGATTTCGGAACGCCCATCGATTCATATGAACAGCCGGGCATATTAGGTTTTTTATCGAAGAGCTCTGCAACTTGTCTGATCCAAGTTGACCCGGGGCCAATCATTTTGACTAGGTACCACATTATGCATATGGCACTGTACAGACGTTCACTGGCTCTGGCGTCAATCTTTAGTTCATCGAAAAAAACAGATTTCGGAATTGGAACAACTGCGTGCTTACGATTCCAGATACGGGAGTGATGGGCACAGCGATTACGAAGTAAATTGAGACATTGCAACCACTTCGTCAGGGTTTGTTTATTATCCAGCTGAAGGCGTTTAATAATTTTTGCCTGCATACCACCATTCAGCATGGCGTAGTATTTAGACATCTGTCCAAAATCCCAAGTCTCAACAGCAACCCAGAAAGGGATTTCTTTTTGTTGGCTGAGATGCCACATAATACACTCATCTCTACTGTCCTGAATTTTCAGATCCAGTTTATTACGCCATTTTTCAAAAGTACTGGGTTTCCCATTCCGACCATCATTTAGGAGGCGTTGGTTGATGTAGGATTCCTTTCTGTAAGCAAGAGGATCATACCTACCAACCTCATGAGCGATGACTGACCGAATGTGAATCTCAATTCGCTCAAGGGCATCCATCATCAGCATTCGAAGTTTTTTATCAAATAGATAAAGATCGTAAGCCTGTTCAAATGATGTGCCAGGAAGAAAATCGTCACTCCTGAATGACAGTCCTTCGTCGCTGGTACGTATAATTCGTGAGGTATACCAGAACCCAGAAAGGCGATAATAGCCAACCTGAGATAACTTTCTCATCGCGCGTTGAGAGTCATGGATAACCATGCCGCGGCTCAACAAAAGTTCGAGCTGCTGGCGATATTCTTTATGCGGCTTGGCTGCAATCATTCAGTTATACGGATTCAGATAGTAAAAGGCCCGACCGTGAGACTCACAAACCAAATTGGCTACGGAGAAACAGGGGATCGGGCTCGGTTGATGCTAAATGTACCTTAAGTTACCGGCATGTCAATGTGGCGTGTCACGGAAAAGCATCGAAAAACCATCCTAAAAATGGCTATAAACACTATATGTAGTTTATGTTCAAGTTGTTATACCCTACAGAATGGTTGCATAGGTTTTAACTATCAATGTGCTTACATTTTCTTCTTTCAGCTTTTTGCCCTGACATGCTCTACTGATAGCCTGGTATTAGCCTTTTTCGATGCCCGTTCAAATGAACGCATTGACGCCTCAGCTTTGCGCATCACCCGGGCAAACCCTTTAGCGTCCCTCGGTTCTTTCAAACGCCAGTAAGCTGATTCAGTCTTTAGCAGGCGAGAGCGCTTTTTCTCGAAGGTATCCCATCTCATGCCGGCAGGCTTCGGAAACTTGAGCGGGCTATTTAGCAGGCTGTCCGCAGGTGGGTAATCATCCCCCCATAAATCATGCCTCTGCTTCAACACACTGCGCCGTAAGCGAGATATCTCATCTTCACTCTGGCTGGCATAGTGAAGGCTCCAGCATTTACGACACCCTACGTCCTTCCGGCCAATAAATAATTTCGCAACCCGGCCACCACAATGCGGGCAAATGTACCATCTCCGGTAACCAAAACCTGCCCGGGTGATCGTGACGCCAATAACCCGCATTACCCCGTTGATTGTCGCGCTGTACCCGCCAGAGACCAGAGAGAAGTACACCCTTCCACTATCGGTATCACAAAAAACCTGTGTTTTCGGGCTCGAATCCACCAGCTTTCTTTGCATATCTGCCAGAAACTGGAGGTTAATCCGTGGTAGCGCAGAGGTGTAAACCCGCGTCGGCGCTCTCATTGCCTCAGATCTCCGCTAAAAAAATCCGCAAATGAATACGAAATTATATGAGTTGTGCACAATTGGTAACGGCGAATACGGCCTAATAATCGTCGCTAGAACATTAATAATTGTTAACTACTCATGGGGTAAGCAATTGCTGCGCATGTATCGGTTTCGTTTTCTGCACAATCAGCGCTTTGATAACTCCCGTTGGAAAGCCGCCGCCATCTGCGGCTTCGCATCAGCAACACCATGCTGCAAAAACTCTTTCCTTGCTCTTGGCAGGGTGAACTTCTGCGGGATGTTCGGATCTGCTACATAGATTGCGTAATTTGCTGAATATCCGATGCGGCCAGTGATACGCGTCCCGTTAGTGATAACCTCTTTAAACTGCGAGTTAATCAGTGTGCTGGTATCAACTGGCGTATAGATTGCGGCTACGAGTCCGGCCTCATGCAAAGCTGCTGTCATTGCTCGAGGTAAGCGCCGCCCGGTAATGTCCCTCACTAGCGCATTCATGTTGCGCCGGATGTTATTCATGCCTCTGCCTTTGATACCCATTGTTCACCTTTTGTCTGTTCCTGGTACGCACTGAAAAAACCTTGATTTTGCTGCGTACCGTGCTGCGTACTGCGAACCTCACTTCGAACCATCACCCGTGCCGGTGGCCTGCCGCCGCCTTTCCAGCCAGCGACGGAAGCCCTCTAACTGCCGCGCCTTCCCCTCTGGTGTCTTTGCACCGGTGCTCATGCCTCCGTGTAACTTACAGCGGCCAGAAGCATATAGGGCTGTCATTTTGCATGGCGTACCTTTCCGCGTCGTCGCTCCGCACGTCATATCCCTGCAGGCTTCCGGGAAAGGAGTTCCGCCCCCGATATCATCAGCCCACGCCCGGTATAGTTTCCGCTTCTCTTTGTTAGTCATAATCCCGCCTTTCGATGTCAACTTTTGTCACCCCCTCATGGGGTAGGCTGCTTACTGGCTGCGTTTACACGAAAAAAGTTCTTATTTCTGCCCTGTGAAAATGCCATTCATAAAGCAGTCCCGCGTAACAAAAGGGGAGGTGATAAACCTTCCCCCTCGGACACTTTAAAAAGCACCCCTTGCCTGCCGTCTAAGCCCGTGAGCATCTGCGAATGCTGTAGACATTGGGCCGGCAGTATCTACGTCATTTAGCCATCCAGTCACTGTCACAATGTCACCTTGCTGGAAAGCTTCAGTGCCAGTGATGTTGTGCTGATTTCCTGTGGTTTGGTCGATAAGGGTTATGTTGACCTGTATCGGTCGTTCAGTGCGACTTTCCGCCTGACTGGATGATGCTGAGGATGCCGGGAGATATTCCTTACCGGTTGACGCTCTTTTGATGGTCGGCGCTCCGCTTGTTACATCCTTGTTGCTGAATACTCGACCATCATCACCAGGGATCATGAATAGACCTTTACTGGTCTGCATGAACTCCGGCAGGTTTCCTTCGCCTACAGGGTAAATATTGCCAGAAGAGACCGAGCCACCATTCTTACGGCCACCAGCAACACCCATTGCCATAACACCGAGTAAAGCACCTAGGCCAATCTTAGCAGCAGTACCCATCGATGCTATCGATGCCATTAGCGCTGCAGGCGTCCAAGCGGCGGTTGTTGTCGCGGCTGCGGCAGTAGAGACACCAACTTGCGCAGCCACGGCAGCATTTTGAACTGCAGAAGTGGCGATAATGGCAGCCTGCTGGGTGGTAGCCCCCATAATGGCGTTTTTAGCCCATTCAACGCCCATCTGGACGAATGAGTTGATCAGGCTGTTCAGCACCGTACTGGATAACGACTGCATAGCTTCCTGAGCACTCATGCTGCCGGTTATTATCCCTGTAAGGGCATTCGAGGCATTGCCAGCCAGTGCGTCAAAAGATGCTGCTAACGCCTCATTACCCAAACTTTGATTGCGGTATATCTCCCACTGCGAGGCGATCCGCTGCTGCTCGTACTGCTTGTTCGCCGCGTTCATTAACTCAATGCCTCGCTGAGTCAATTGTCCTTTCTGCGTCTCGAACTGTTTAATTAGCGCTATCTGCTGGGCGTGCTGGTTAGCCAGTTGCTGGACAGGGTCAATCTGCCCCTGTGCCTCCTGTGTCGGGCTCACGACCTGCTGCGCGCGGATTTTGGCGAGATTTATCTGGTGCTGTTCCTCCAGCTGCTCTGAGGCGCGGTTGTACTGCTCCTGAGAGATTATCAGCTCACCGTTGGCGTTCTTCTGGTCTTTCAGGCTGTCGAGCGCCTTACGCTGGGCGGCATAGTCGGCCTTCTCCTTGCGCTCCGGCACCACACTCTGTGCCTTGAGTGCTGCGGCCTTATCCCATGCAGCGGCGGCATCCCGCTCAACCTGGGCGACCTGCTGGGGTGTCGGGTTAATCAGCTTCTGCCGGGCGGCAAGTATCGCCTGTTCGCGCGACAGATCGCTGGTGGAGTCAGCGGAGATAGAGGCCTGCTGGTGATAATCTTCGAGGATGCGGGCGTTGCGTTCCGCCTGAGTACCGGCCTGCTTTGCGGCTGAGTTTGCCGAGCTCTGGGCGTCCCTGTCTTTTTTTGCCGCCTCTGCGTTAGCTTCCTGCTGCTTATAGGTCTGCAGTCTGACCTGATAATACTCCCGGAATGCCTGAGTACCGGATTTCAGCCCCTGTCGCTCGGCATCGCGCCAAGCCTGCGCCTGCTGTTTGGCGGCCCCGGTCTGCTTCGTGATAAAGAGCTCCTGGCGTGCCTGCTGAAGGGCCTTTGCCTGGCTATCACCAAGACTGACAGTAATAGCCTTAAGCTGCGCCAATCGGGCTTCTGCTGTTACCGCACTGCTGGCAATCGCAAGAATCCCTTTTGCATACTCCGTTGCCTGCTCCCTTCCCTTCTGAGTATCGTTATGCGTATCCTGAAGCATCTTATTTAAAGCCATAAGATCGTCAGTGGTGGGCTTAGCTTTATTGCTAACATCAGATAGCATTTTGGTAAATTTGAATGCGCTCTCGTTCGTCCACTCAAAGCGGCTGGCTATCGAATCAACCGTATCGGCCATGGAAAGCGCTATAGTCTGGAAAGTCGGCCCCTTTGACATGGCCTGTTCCATAGCCTTTCCGTAGTCATCTGTTGTAACGCCAAGATATTTCAGATTTGCGTTGAATAGTTTAATGCTGGGAGAGGCGCCGGAGAATCCCGAAGTAATGCGGTCAGTAAGAGTTATAAATTTACCTGTGACATCCTGGATCTCAGAGGGTAGCTTCGCCAGGGCATTGCCTAGCTCTAATTCTGCCTGCTTTTTCATGGCCGTTGCCACTGAAAGGTTAATGCGAGCCATCTCAGCATATTTATCTGAAAGCGCAGCTACGCCATTACTTGACACTGTCATTACATCATCGAGTGCTTTAGTGGCATCCTGCAACGCTTCTAGAGCATCCTTACCCTTACCCAGGGACGCAACCAGTGTTCCAGCCACTGCCGAACCAATTGCGATTACAGCACCGAGAACGGCGCCACCCGGGCCGAATGCTCCAGCCAACTGAGATCCCTGCTGTGCGAATGCCACCAGGGCAGACTGACCACCCTGCACCTGAACAACAAAATCCTGTACCTGATACCCGGCCTGCTGCATGGTATTTTTCCAGTTGCCGTGGCTTTTTGCTCCCGTATCAATCCCCGTTTTCATGTCATACAGTCGCCCGGTAAGCTCACCTATCTTCTGCTTTTCTTCATCGGTAGCCTTTGAGCCAGCCCGGATCTGAGCGGCGAGGATGGCCGCGCTGCGTGCGCCGTTCTCCTGGGCTTCGTCGATAATTGCCAGTTGGTTCCCCAGATTTTCAAGGATAGCCTCCGCTCTGGTGAACTCAGCACCAGCCCCGCTGGCACCGGAACCGGCTTCCTGCATGGCTCTGGTGATGGCATTAACGTTTGAGTTCAAAGTTTTTAATGAGCCGTCCATTGAGCGGGCATAACCGGCAAGCTCACTAAAGGAAGAACCCGTGTCAGATGCGGATGAACTCAAGTTTTCAAAAGCTTTACTTCCAGACTTCGAATCTGCGGAAAGAGCATCAAGAGCACTTTGTACTTTGTCCATCCCCTTAAGGAACGGTACTACATCCGCATCAATTTCAATGTAATAATTGCCAAGATCTGAACTCATACGCACCCCAGTGAATGGTCATAACAGACTTCTTTTTCAAAGCCAGCGTGTTCATAAAGTTAATAACCTGCACGCCGTGCTCGGTCAGTCGATACTCAGGGCCATCGAATGAAATAAAGTTCAGCAGCATCTGATAAGCCTCGCGTTCGAACGCTGGCCCGCACGTACTTCTGGCCGCTGAAATAGTGTTATCCATCAGTCCGGAGGAAAGCAGATGCTTTTCTACATTGCCGCTAATGCCATTCCAGGTAATGACGTTATCACCGGTTTCCCGGCGCAGATCGCGAATGTAGGTCTCAGCGATAATGTCAGCCAATCTTTGAAGCTGTTCCATCATGCCTCCATCTGTGTGCGTAAGGCGCTATCCATTAACTGACGCGCAATAACGTGGATAGTTGGAGCAATTCCAAGAGGGGATTTACTACGCTCTTTTTCTTGAAGTGCGCGGAGTTTTTCTATCTGCTCCATACTAAGGAGAACGGGCTTAACTGTTGGCGTTGTCATTGTGTACCTCCTGATTATTTATACAGTTATTATACCTGCACAAATAACAACGTACACAGCATTCATTGCGATTTATGAAACGATTATTTTATGCTCACGATCGATTGTGTTTATCTTCAGGTAATAAAAAACCCCGATAGCCGGGGTTTAGTGTTTTAAAGATGCGGAGTTTACTTCATCCACGCCTGCTGTATTGCACAATCAGTCTGTTGGAACTTATCAGCCTTGAACATAAGAGCGTTTATACCATCTGTTTCAGTTTTCTTTTTTGATAGCGAGGCATGTATAAACTCTTTTATCTCCTCGCAATTCATCCCTTTAGATAGCTGTTCTTTATTGATTGTTTTTAAACTATCCAGCACTTGATCGCTAAGTTTCTCAGCATCACTCTCAGCCAAGCCTTTGATTGATTTTGCTTCGTTTTTGAATAGCTTCACGGCTCTAACTCGCGCATCATATTGCTCTTGGGTGGGAGCCGCCGAAGCAGTAGCCATAACACCTAACAGGGTTACAACTAACAGCGTTTTTTTCACTTTTTTATCTCCATATGTAAAGGTAAATAAAGCCTACCAGCCAATCAAAGAAGGTGAAACTGAAAGATAATTCGGCAAGCTGATGCCTAACTATCATTTCTATCTGCTTTAATTCTGAACGCCTCACCATTCGGCTGAGCTATTCCCATGCGGCGCTGGGTCTCCTTCGCGGCTTTGTGAAGGCCGCCGCAATCTTAAGCACGGGCTGGTGGGCGTTTACCACAGCGCGTTCTCAACGACAATTTTCGAGCGCTATCAGTCCTTATAGGCAGAACTCATCAAGATTGCCTATCTATAGGCATAACACACCATTCCTGCCATACATAGCCAGAACACACCGTTTCTGCCTATAAATAAAATATGGGCATTTTCATGGGGTGGTTTGATTCTACATGTAATGCTCAAACTGCTACGCAGCAACGGCGACCAGCATGAACAGAACGACGAGGACAAGGCCCATCACCCTACATCTCGTAAGAAATGCCACTCCTGCAGAGAGACCAGGGTGACTGGCCAGATAGCAATTGCTGACAAGTAGGCCGCTATCAGGTAATCCTTTGTCAAACCTTATATCTCTTTTTCTTTCAGGGCTTTTGTAACTACCGAACACATAACAGGCTAATTAGCAAAACATAATCAGAGCCCTGTGATAACAGGGCTCGCATTTTTCTGGTTATTCAAAGAGAGCTTTTTTTCGCTGCTTCAACCTCAGTTTCACAAGCATCATAGTTATTGAAATTATACTGAAGGAAGATATATCCTTTATCAGAACTATTTGCTCTAGCTTCGATCGATACGGAAGTTAATTTACTTTTTAGTGGAGCCTCTGCAGTTCCTTTCCACTCAGCTGACAAATATCTTTCATGCTTATACAATCCCATCATCCAGTCTCTGGGGTCTTTCCATATTGAACCAGCCAGAAGGAAGTCATTTTCCTTGGCCTTTCCATAGATAGAAGATAGTGACTCCATGAGATCTTTAAATCTTGACTTGATAGTAAAGCCATAACTATCTGTATCAATATCTTTCCCAAGAGCTCTTATTTGGCATAGCCCTACTGTTGGAGATATCAACAGCCCATACGCCTCAAAGCCAGCATTCATTTTGGGTAAAGAGTTAGCCGTATAAAGATTGACATTATTCGCCATTGGCTTAAGCTCTTCACCAATCATGTCTTCAATATTTTTCTTAGACAAACCGGCCTCTAAACCGAATGGTCCTTCACCTGGTGGAAGTAACGGCGTTCTGGTGGAATGGGGTTCTGCTTTGTCTGCTTGTTTTTCTGTGATTGCTTCGTTTGCTTGCTCATTAGGTACTTTCACTTCAGCTAACCCATACGTTGCCGAAAGGTATCTCTGTTGAAGCATCGCCCTTGTTTGCTCCTGCGTCGCAATAGCAGATAGTTTCAGTGCCTGTAGCAGACCACCACTGTACTGACTTGCATCTTTCTTAGCATCGGCAATCTGTGTATCAAGAGTTTCAATTTCAGTTTTTAATGCCGCCGCTGCTTCAGGATTTGGTTTAACACCGCTAATAGATATCTCAATCTTAGCCCCCGACTCAATCGCGTTAATACGCTGCTCCAAAAGGGCTTTATTAGTCCCTAAGACTTCAAGTCTGGCTGTTATAAGATTTCTAATTAATCCACCAGTATACTGCCCCTGCTGTGATTTAGCCTCGACAATTTCTTGTTCAGCCTTAGCTAGTTCGCTACGGAGACTTGCAACTTCCTGCTTCTGCTCCGGGGTTAAATCCTTTGGCCCACACCCAGCCAAGAGGCTAGTGGCAATAACGCATGCTAAAAGTGTCTTTTTCATATCCCTAATCTCATTATGTCACCTCGGATTTATCCTAACATCAATCGAAGCAGCAAAAAATCACCACCAATTCCTGTAGTAGGTAGAAACGAATGGATCACCGTGTCGATGTAGCACGGAGTTATCACGTACCCCTGATAAATACACAGGTATCGCCCCTCCTGATTCCGATCTAATATTGAGCTATATCATCTGCATACCCTGTACGCATAGCTCTGACAGTTCTTCTGCGCCTGTCTGTGAAGAGGTGTCATACCCCGACACTGCAGGTCGCATGAAGGATGCAAAGATATTTGCACTGACCGTTATCGTCATCATGATGGCTGTACTGTTGTTAATTTAGTTCATCGTTGTGCTTTTCTGAGCATAATGCTGGATACCTCGGAGTCAGGCGCTAAGCTCATTCTTCGGACAAAAGCCATGAGGTTTACGCTCAAAATCGTGGTTCTCTGCGCCGCTATGCGCTGTTGCTCGTTATGCGAGTTGGGGTGCTGGAACGCTGCTTTAAATTAATTGATTCAAGGAGGATCGATGAGGATAGGTATTGCCTTCCCGGTGATCGTATTTATCGTTGCTGTAGCTTTTCTGGCGTGGTTCATTCTGGGTGGCTATGCGAGTCCAGGTAGATAAGGCAGATCTAACATGAGTGCAGATTTTAAAGAAACTTGCAGATTGGCTAGACAGCCAGTCCTCTGATGCTCCGCCTAAATAAGATTTAAACAATGCAGAGGAAGCATGTCTGACTTAGTTATCCCCATACTTATTACTTTGCTGATTATCGGGTTGGTTGGGATAGTCCTCAGGCTGGACAAAATTTTCTTCAAGCGAAGGGGGGGGCGGGATGACTTATGGGTGTTTGATAACGCCTCAGGTGGGTAGGAAGCATGGATAAGACGGTTAGATTTTTCATGTTTTTTCAAACACCACATGGATAAAAACACAGATTCCCTTTTTGGGAAAAGAATCTATAATTCCCAAACAGGGAACCTAAGCACGTTATGAAGGTCTTAAACATCGAGAAAATTCACACTTTTTGCCGGAAGCACAATCAGGCAAAGGGTGCCTTAGACTCTTGGTATGATGAAGTGACCAGGGAGGCATGGAAGACAACCCAAGACATACGGAACAGATATAATTCCGCTGACTTCCTGCCAGGTAACCGAGTGATTTTTAACATAAAAGGTAACAACTACCGCCTGGTGGTCGAAGTTATTTATAAGGCTGGGATGGTCATAATTGAGAGGGTTGGCACCCATGCAGAGTACGACAGGTGGAGGCTTAAATGAATCGAACTAACTGGCGCATCATTAAAAACAGTGAACAACATGCTGCTGCTATGGCAAGACTCATTGAACTGGCATCTGGAGACTTGCAGCCCGGCACCGAAGATTTTGACGAACTCGAGCTGCTTGGTCTGCTCATCGAGCACTATGAATCACGAGAGTTTCCTATGGATAAGCCTGACCCGATCGAGGCTATAAAGTTTCGCATGGATCAGCAGGGGCTCTCGCATGCCGACATGAAGCAATACATTGGCTCAGCATCAAAGGTTTCTGAGGTATTAAATCGTAAGCGTCCATTGAGTTTATCAATGATTCGCAGAATACACGATGGCTTAGGCATTCCTGCAGATATTCTAATTCAAGATATGAGCGCCTTAGAATGGAGTCTGGTTGATGTAGAGGAAGAAGAAACGACAATGACCAGTGTCATTGTTGAATACAATTTGGTCACAGATCACGAGTACCCTGATTTTTCAAGCAAGGCGGCAGAGTCTTACCTTTCCCAGATGTGGTCTTGGCTAAGCAGAAGCGGCGATAAAACCGAAGAAAGATGCAACGGGGTTGCAGAAAATTTTTCTTTGAAACGGAAATTGTCATCAAGTCTCACTGTTGCAAACAGCATGAGCGACGGGATTACTTCAGACAGGAACTATGCTCCAGTATCATGAAAATTGAACTCATTAACAAAAAAGTTGAAAGCCTGGTCATGAAACCCTTAGAGGGCAGTTCCTCGGGAAAAAAGACCATGAAGGCTACTGTCACATTGAATAACGAACTGTATTCAAATGTAAAAGATGCCAAAATTTTTAGAGTTAGATATTTTGCATACGTGACCATTGAAGAAAGGCTTGAGATGGAAATCACTTATGATTTTGATTTCAGGTCTGAAGAAGATTTCTCGGATGACACAGCAAGGTCGCCAGAGGTGAGGTCCTTAGCACCATCAATTGCTTATCCTTACATTAAGGGCTATGCCGAGCAAATTATTCACATGTCAAATCTTGGAAGCTTCAATCTTCCATATTTCGATTTCTTCTCTAGTCCTATGGAACCGAATAATAACAAGTGAATCATAAACCCGGCCACTGCGCCGGGTTTCTTTTACACCTAACCCTTTGTAACCAAATTCATGAGAATAGCATCTACCTCATCTCGCCCTTCGTGTCGGTCACTTTTGAGTAACCATTTCAGCACATCAATAGCCTCCTGCTGGTGGATAGGACTGATCGTAGCAAGTTGGGTATCAAGCCAGTCCTCTCGATCATAGACCTCCTGACTCAGCCCTTCAGAATACTGGTGACCTAACTCTCGCCCAGCAGCATCGCGTATCCAATAAAGCCACGTCCAGTAATCAAATTCGCGGACAACATCGGATAGTGTGTGAGGTGAAGGCAGCACATCCGTGAAACCATGATGTGCATCTTTCCGAGCATCTTCCAGTTCCAGATATCGCTCGATACCTGAAATATTTCCATCGGCGACTTCTTCCCTCGTCAGCCCAAAATCCTCATCTACCAGAAATGCTGATCGTGAGATGAGCAACTCTGCTTCTACTGGTTCCATAGCAGCTTCATAACTACCAAACACAGCACGAACTTCGCTGGCCTTCCTGATATTCTCCCTGGCAAGCTTGAGGTAGTGCTGAGGATCATTCATGAAAAAGGTACCGAAAGCGGTTTGCAATATGTCAGCACCATTAGCGACCATCCAGTCACGATACCGTTTCTCTACGTCTTTTGGGCTAATGGTAAGCTTCTCAAGTGCTGCCTCTGCAGCATCCAGATGTGCAGGCTCATTCAGCTTAATCACTTCCAGCACCCACAAATAAGCATCGGTCTGCTTATGACCAGTGATGACCTTTTGGGGCGGCAGTGCCTTTGTTAACGCAGGTACGTTCGAAAAGCGCGCCTCAGGGATAGTGAAAAGAACCTTGTGAGCCGGATTATCAGCGAACAATCCACTGCGCTGGCAGAAGCTACTCACAGTGCTGGGCTTAAGTCCCATTTTATTCGCGATGGTGCGATACCCTACACCACTACGTTTGAGGCGAGCGATTTCCGCCTTCTGTTCTGTAGTCAGTCGCATGTTACTGATCCATACCCATGTCAAAAATCATCGTCATACGGAGGTGTCTGGTCGTATCCTTCATACCCGGTCGCGGGCGGTTGCTGCTCCTGGGCCCGGCGCAGGGCATCAGTAGCCTGTCCTTGTTGACCTACTTTACCGCCTGGGCGGACCGTTCTGGCGCTGAGTACACTGTCCGCAATAACCTGATAACCTTGCTGCATACCGCCATCCTGACCAGTCCACTGATTGAGCTGCATATTGCCCGCCACGCTGACAAGGTCGCCTTTATGGTGTTTGGCCAGCGCGTCAGCCTGCTTACCAAAGGCAATCACGCCCAACCAGAAAGTAGCCTCCCCGTTATCTGCCGCATTACAAGGCAGCGCAACCGCCAGACGGGCCATAGCCATGTTTGTACCTTTTCCCGTTGTTCTGGTCTGCGGGTCGGCCACCAGCCGGCCATACGCTGAAATTTGAGCTGTCATCGCTGTGCTCCTCTCTTCTGATGCCCTGTACCTGATTCAGTGTTGGTTCAAAATGCCAGTTTATTGCCTCATTGTTGGTTCATTTTTCAAACATGAAACCTTATTAAACATATACATATAACCACTGAGGCAACTGAACCAACTGAACCAACATCTAAACTACACACATGAAAGAATGCTTTTACTCTGGCTGGTCATCGTCCGGCAGATACTGCAGGACATAAACCCGAATTTGTCGCCCATCAATGCGTGGAGACTTTCTCTGGAAACCGCGGCCAGACGTCGGCGGCGTTAGCATGCCAGCTTTCTTCAGGACTTCTGCAAACTGACGAGTGTTAAAGCCGCGGGCGATCTCCCCTTCGAAGGCTGCCGGGAAGGTGTAGAACACCATCGGGTCAGTCTCATGACCGCCCTTCTGCCGATATCCCGCCATGTTGGAGATGGGGAGACTGGTCGGGTCATACGGGAACGGTGCAAAGCGGCTCATGCCGTAAGCGTTCAGGAATGCCTCTGTCTGCTCAATAATTTGCTGATGCTCTTTGTTGCCGGTACCGAATTCACGCAGCCAGGCGTTATAGCTGTACTGAATAGCATCCCGACACGTCTGCTCATCCCAGCCGGTGATCACATTACCTAACAATAGTGCGGCTTCCAGAATGGCAAACCGGGCGCCAACACGATGGACCTGCTCCCCGTAATCCGACGGGATCAGACTACGCCAGCGCTCTTCCGCTGCTCTGACGGCGTTCACCGCCTCTTGCTGGTGGTCAGCCAGCCATTTCACCCACTCACGCCCAGCCACTCCATGGTGATGCTGGTATGCATCTTTGAGGGCATCGGCATGGTGTTTGCCGTTGGCATGCTCATGGAAACGAACAGCCCGGCGCATCGGGATATTCAGCAGGCGAACCAGCTGGCCTGCTTTAGCCTTGCGACCGGCGCTCGCAATGAAGGTTTCCAGATCCATCTCACCGGTACTGATGGCCACAGTACGCCAGCGCTTCAGATCACGGTTCCCCCCCTCCTTCGCGCCCTGCAGCTTACCCGTACCATTAAATAGCGCGTAGGCAGATTTGTAGACCTCCACCGGATCAGCGCCCTGCCCGATTTCGTCTAGCGGCATGAGCGCGTCGTTGTGTGCGGCAGCTTCATTCGCCAGCCCCAGCGCGGTACCGTACCAGGTAAGGCGCAATACATCAGGATTGCCGTAGAGACTGGATGCCACATTGGCAGTGGTGGTCTTACCGGCGCTCGACTGCTCATAGAGATGGATACCAAAACCATCAGCGCCGGCAAGGCCAATCAAAGGAGCTGACAGCGCTGCGGCCACGCCAGTCATCATCGAGTAGTTGCCAAAGGCCAGACGTCCAACGCTCTCTCGCCAGCTCTCAACAGTACCGCTGGTGGTATAACCGGATGCGGCAGAACTTCGTCCGTTAAACAGCACCGGTTGATCTGGAGTACCAATGATCTCGCCATCCGGCATGATGTAGGCGCCACACTGCCAGCCCGTAGCATGCGCAATGCGCCATACCTCACCATTGGCACAGCTCTGCAGCCAGTCGGCCAACGTTGCACGTAAACCACTTTTGGTTGTGACGTTCAACCCACCAGCCTTGAGCGTTCGCCAGCCTTCACGTTCACCAATATCAGCAAATGGTATTGCCTGGACAGTATCCCCCTTCGAACCGAATGGGCGCCAGCGCAGGATCAGATACCGGGTTTTACTGTCATCTATGCCAGTGCCTATGACCTCCAGAGCAGAACACAGCCAGCTTTCACGGGTAGTTATTTCCCCGGTATCTTTGTCTGATTTGGGTTCAACCCAAAAAATACCGTCAGCTCGGCTTTCAACATGTGGCTTCAGGTTGTCACTATTCGCAGATTTATTGGCTTTCAGAATTGATGTCGTTGTGTGCTCGCCCTGTTCTCTGAGCCTGGCCAGATATTGCCTCCAGTTTTCCGGTTTTTGGTCAGGAATTCCCTTATATAATTTCGCTTCCAGTACACCTGCCTGAGCAAGTTTTTCCCCAATGGCATTAATCATTATTGGCTCAATGCTTCCAGCCAGATAAACACGAGCACTGCGACGCCCTTTATCAATAATTTGCAGGTTCTCCAGTTCCGCCAGCTGCTTCGGTCCAAGATAAATGGGAGGTGTTCTGTCCTCAGCGACTTGTTTACCCATGCCCTCTTCCCATCCTTTTGCATGTGCATACGCATCGGTTCCAGCAAAAATAACTGCTTCAGTAAATTTTTCTTTTGGCAAATGTTTCAGGTTAGGTGCCAGTTTCATTGACGCTTCTCCCGATGTGCACGCAAGACGTAATCAGCAAGTTCTTCATCCGCCGTTTTAATCGTTTCTGGTACATCCTGGAGTAGCGAGATCAGAGCACAAATTAACTGCATATCCCGTTCAGCTGCTTTCGTGCCCTCTAACCATATTGAGAGCAGTGCCTGTGCTTGTTCAACACGACATTGGGCATCAATAAGCTGCATATCGCTCATACCCTGACCTCCGCATCAATTCTGACCATATCGACAATCGCCAGGACTTTATCCAGCCAGCAATGCACAACGACTGCTTGCTCAACGTCGAGGTATGGTGATATATCGGTCATTACATGAACTAACCCATTACGAGCGCGGGCCATACGTTCTGCGGTACGCTCTGCCAGAGTAAAATCTTCCGGATAAGGCTGCACACGGGATAGCGTCGCCTCGGCCTCAAGTTCGGCAGGATGGCGGTATATAGCGTTTATATTCATTTGCCCGCCCTCATTTTTGATTCTTTGACGCAGTCAGAACGACACACACCCGCATTCGCTACGGTATCGTTAAGCGCCAGCACCACCTCACCAACCGTACCCAGCATTGCGCCTATTTTGCGCATGTCTCCCTTTGCGGTCTCCTCGGTGTAGTTGTTATTGTCCGTGGCCCAGAACATCAGACTTCCAATGGCACTAATGCCGAGCAACAAATCACTCACAGCCTCATCCATGCGGTTCTGAATGCCTTCCAGCTCATCAACGGTGGCGCCTTTGCCGAATTCGTGGCGAACTAAATCGTTATACAGGCTCATGCTGCCACCTCCTGTACGCGTGTAATGCGAACGTGGCTGAGACCTTCACGCTGCGCCTGAAGCACTGCGTGGGCCATTGCTGTTTTAGTGTCGCTGGATGTGAGTTGATAGCCGATGCCAACGGTTAAACCGCGCTTATTAACGGCGTAGCCGGTGATGCGGAAATTGTTACGCATGAGCCACCTCCAGACGGATGCGACCAGCGAAAAAGCAGACATGATCGCGAGCCAGTGAACGGCGGGCGTCACGTTCAGACGGTGCGGCGATATGGTGAATTTGGGCTTTAATTGTCGTCATATCGCGGCGAACAGCGGCGATAATCCAGATAAACTGCGGATTTTGGGTAGGGGTAGTAGCCACAATGGCAGCCTCCTTGTACTGGGGATTAATCCCACCACCGGAAACGCCAATTTCACTGGTGGTGAGCTGAACAGGGTTGGCGTAACCGGCGTACAAGGTAACCGGCGCGGATTTCTCCGCCCCCATCCAACTCACCATAACTCTGCAAGCGGCACGGATTATAACCGCAGCGCTGAAAAAAGGGTGAGCGAATGTGAGGACACAAAAAAAGACGCTAGGCGCGTCATGTGTCGCCTTGTACTTTTCCAGGACGCCAATCCCGGCACCAGATTTTGCTGGTGCGTTATAACCATAGCCCGGGATGATGTAGAACATCAAGTCCTTTTTTATGGACTCCGAAAACACATTACTGCAGGTGTGATGTCCATCGCGCGTACTGGTCACGAAACTCCGCCAGGCATTTTGTACGCCACTATCAGTGGCCCGCAATGTGACAGGTTTTGACAGGTTCACGCGGTGACACACCACCAGCAAAGCTTTAGCTTTTGCATTCATCAGGCCAGCCAGAGAGAGGCTTTTACCATGGGCGGTGAAAATCATTGCTTCACCTCCGTGTACTCCTTCATGAAGCGCTCAATGGGCTGCACGCATGGGAACTGATAGCCCTCGCGATAGAACGTCACGCGGTTATGCGCTACAGCGGTTACGCTCACCATCTGGCCGTGAGCGTCGCGATAGGAGTGGTTTGGCAGCGGTGTGCTGGTGGGCTTATTCATCGTTAGCCCCCAGACGTTTAGCCAGCCAACGCTGAGAGAGGCGGGTTAATTCCGCTTTACGCTGGCCGTACTCCATGCCCATATCGATCAGCGTGATGTTTGTACCCTCCAGGTAGCTGAGGTGTTCCAGTTGGGCGGCGCTCATGCTATCGCGCGGTTCGCCGTCGATACCGTTCACCTGCGCCCACTGCTTAGCGGTCATGCCACCCAGCACAATACGGGCGATCATGTTGCTTTCATTGCTGTAGTGCCGGGCTTGCGTCTCTTTCCCCTGTTCTGCCCGGGCAGCATCCAGAGCGGCGCACATCGGCTTGAAGAGGTTGGCAGCACCAATGCGGGCTTTGAGGTGCCGGCGATACTTCGCGGCGATTTCCGGCGCACTCAGCTGTAGCGCTTCCTCGCACTGGATGAAATAGCGGCGGACGGCGCGCCCCTGTTCATTGCGCTCAACCATTGCCACTTCTTTAGCCATATCCAGCGAGAGAAGGTAATCATGCTCGATTTGCTGGCGAAATTTTGCGCTCGCCCGTTTTGGTGAGCTCAAATTTTCAACACGGATATAGTCAGTCCCGGCCACAAATCCGTACTGGTCGATGCGGCCTTTAATCCAGTTGGTAAAGTCGCGGCCCACACCCAGCGCTTTATGCAAATCTCTGGCGCTCGCAATATTGGTTTCGCGCCCGCCAATTTGGCCGGGAATAACGGGAACGATGGCGGCAAAGTCATTGCCGTTAATTACGCCCGGGTTAACGTTGGGTTGAGGGGCGGCCTCAGAATTGAATCTGCTTTTTTCGATTTTCATTTTTTCGGCTCCGTTATGCGGCGGTGAAGTTGTCCGGGTAGAGGTTCAGAATGTCGGCGATATCCTGCTTTGAAAGCCCGTAATGTTGGTTGACTGCGGCCATGCGGTTAACGAACTGAATCACCTTCAGCACGTCACCACGGCACGCAAACCGGTAACGCATGTGCGCACCGATACCATCAGGGTTTTTCTCTTCCAGGCGTTCCAGGCAAATATCAAGCTCGCGCTCAAGTTCGCTCGCATAGTTGCGGCCAGATGAGAGGCGGCAATTGCGCAGGATGTCGTTTTCTGTCCACCCACCAGCCCCACAACGCAGCATGTAGGTGCGATCACGGTGTTTCTTCGGAATGCGCTTTGAGGCTTGAACGGTGTAGGCTAGTGGCGTAACATCAGATTCGCGAGTATCTATGTTAGCCGCCTGTAATGGGCGGTTTTCTTTTTGCATTAGGCCACCTCACCACGAGATTCAGTAATGCGCTGATTAATCCAATCGTCAATTTCACTTTCAATAAAGGCGATCGAACGGGAGCCAATTTTAATTGCGGCGGGAAAACGCTGTTCACTCATAAGACGATACAACCACGCCTTACTGTAGCCAGTGCGTTTCTGAACCTCAGAGAATCGGATTAATGATTTGGACATATTTACCTCGTAAAGTCTATTGCGGTTTACGTGGCATATGATTACACGAATAAATGCTATTTCTTCATACCATTAGGCCTAATGGCTAGTGAAGAATGAATAACCCTAAGGGTAAGGGTTATTAAAGGTAAACTAGCAGTTAGCTTACCCTGAGGGTAGCTATATTAAACCCTTAGGGTAAGACTTTTCGACTAGATACAACCCTAAGGGCTGGGGTGATTAGCCACGCTTGATGGGGCATGCAACCATTTCTATTGCTTTTGCTTGGGCATTGGAAAACCCTTTACCTTCAAGGTCTTGAATAATTGCCACCTGATTCCCTCTGGTAGCTCTGTCATTATCAGGATCGTACATGTTCCATTCAGTGTTTCTTATCTGTATCGCCAGAAGGAGGGGATCATCTTTTCTGTATTTGCCCAAAAGAGTAGGTCTTTCACTATTTAACTTTTTGATTTTCTCTTTTAAGAGAGAAATCTCGCTTCTGAGGACGCTTATATCCTCTTCCGAAAATGTTTCTGGCTTCCTATTTTCTCCTGATGTAACAATATCCTCGATTGGAATATCAAGATTAACCCCTAATTTGTCAGCAATAGCCTTTAAGTCAGAACGACGGAAACCATATTTATCAAATTGAGTTGCTGACCAGTGTTCTTCTTTACTTTGCCCCCATCCACTCATTATCCGCTCTCCTATTGTTTATATTTATCAAAAAGGAATATCATCATCAAAATCCATAGGTGCTTCCGATGGAACAATCCTAGTCACGGCGGACGAAGTAAGCGCTGGAGGTAAAACCTCAGGCATCTCATCAAACTCATGAATTACATTCAAAAGGGAATGTAATGATGTATCAGATTCCATGTGGTTATCATCAACCCAAGTAGTTTCTATTGAACCAGCAACGCCCTTTTTAACCCACTCAGGCAGTCCTCCATTGGAGTCCTCAATATAAAGGAAATCGGCAATGTCCTTAAGGCTAACATGAGGCTGATAGAGATGAATTCTTGTTATGAACTCTCGAAGACTGATAAATTCTTTTTTCCGAGCCTTTAGCAACTCAGCAATGTCCAGCATTCCGCCACCTCGCGCCCCCTGATTTTGGCGGCTATGTCAGCCCGCAGAGGTGTACGGGTTTTCGGGGATCAGCCTAGACATAGCCTATTCTTTGTTCGTCTACCTAAGTCTACTATCGTCTGTATATACTGTCTATGCATCCAGTCAGGCGCGTTTCCCGAACGAGCCATGGACCACATTTTCACCATTCTCCAGCGCCTGCATATAGTCGGCATACCACTGGAGCATTTCCCGACGGCCATCCAGATACTGAGCATGGTTATATGTCCCGCGTATTGAGTTCTTATCGACGTGGGCCAACTGCGTTTCAATCCAGGCTGTGTTATATCCCTGTTCATGGAGGATGGTACTCATGGTGTGGCGGAAGCCGTGCCCGGTCGCTTTACCGTCATAACCGATTCGTTTAATCACCTGGTTGATGCTGGCCTCACTCATTGGCTTACCGGCATCATTCCGCCCCGGGAAAACATACTTCCCTCGCCCGGTAAGCTGGTGGATTTCTTCAAGCAGTTCGCGAACCTGAGTTGAGATAGGAACGAGATGTGGCCGCCGCATCTTCATTCGCTCTGCAGGGATATTCCAGATCCCCTTATCGAAGTCGATATCATCCCATTCAGAAGCACGGAGCTCAATTGTCCTGAGCCCAGTAAGCATAAGCAGGCGGGTAGCATTTCGAGTCACCACGCTGCCGCTATAGTCATTCAGAGCTCGCAGAAAGTCAGGTATTTGTTCAACCGATAAATGAGGGAAGTGTTTTTGCTTTGGTGCTTTTAGAGTACTGGCGAGATCGACCACGGGATTATGCTCTGCTCTGCCGGTGATGACCGCATAGGTGAAGATCTGCCGGCAGGCTTGACGTGTCTTTTTGAGCTTATCAAGTACTCCACGTTGTTCCATCTTGCGAAGAACAGCCAACATATCAACGGGCTTAATATCAGTGATCGACCGGGAGCCAATATAAGGAAAAATATCTTTTCTCAGATACTCCAGGATGTCGCTGGCATAGCCTGCTGACCAGTTCATCGATTTATGCTCATGCCATTCCAGCGCCAGTCTCTCAAAGCTATTTGATACGGCCATCGCCTTAGCATGTTTTTTTTCCTGTTTTTCCTGTCCCGGGTCACCACCAGCAGCCAGTACTTTTTTAGCCTCTGCTCGTTTTTGACGTGCATCGGCCAGCGAGACGTCAGGGTATACACCTAAAGCCAACGACTTTTCTTTACCTGCGACCCGGTACTTCAGCCGCCAGTATCGAGAGCCGTTGGGATTCACCAACAGGTAAAGGCCACCGCCATCAGACAGTTTATAGGGTTTGTCCTTAGCTTTAGATGTTTCGACCTGGCGGGCTGTGAGCTTCACTTGGGGGTATCTCATTTCATTGAACAGGAATCTACCCCCAAATGTACCCCCACATGAATGTGGATTTCAATAGACCATAGTAGACGTTGAGATAATAAAATATTGGAGAATGTCACGTATATGCTGGGTTGAGTAGACTTCAGGAGACGTTAAGAGAAGTGAGTATGGCACGCCCTACAGGATTCGAACCTGTGACCTACGGCTTAGAAGGCCGTTGCTCTATCCAGCTGAGCTAAGGGCGCCCTGAGAAGCGAGTGCTTCGCGGAGTGAAACGCGTGGAATTATACGGTCCACGTCGGTTGAGTCAATCCATTTTGCCAGGAAACTGCGGGGCTTATACGACGCTGGCGAAATATCCTCCACCAACTGTACAAGAAGCATACCGCCGGGCCTAATGCGCGCGTAAATCGACTCAGTGGCCAGGCGCAACGCACTTATAACCATGTAATAACTATGGCCATAACAGGCTAAATTAGCCTCAGACAGGATAAAACAGCAAACGAGGACTGACAGCGAGGCCCGCTTCTGACAAAATATCCTCATCCCCCTTTCGTAAAGATACAGATGGAATCCTCTCTCTGATGGCAGCAAAAATTATTGACGGTAAAACGATTGCGCAGCAGGTACGCTCTGAGGTTGCGGAAAAAGTGAAGGCTCGCGTTGCGGCCGGAAAACGCGCCCCTGGGCTGGCCGTCGTGCTGGTCGGCAGCAACCCGGCCTCGCAGATTTATGTCGGCAGCAAGCGCAAAGCATGTGAAGAAGTGGGCTTCGTCTCCCGCTCTTACGATCTCCCGGAAACCACCAGCGAAGCCGAGCTGCTGGAGCTTATCGACACTCTGAATGCCGATAAGACCATCGACGGTATTCTGGTTCAGCTGCCCCTGCCGGCAGGGATCGATAACGTCAAAGTTCTCGAGCGCATCGCGCCGGATAAAGACGTCGACGGCTTCCATCCTTACAACGTTGGCCGCCTGTGCCAGCGCGCGCCGCGCCTGCGTCCGTGCACTCCGCGCGGTATCGTGACCTTGCTGGAACGCTACAATATCGACACCTACGGCCTCAATGCGGTGGTCATTGGCGCCTCCAATATCGTCGGTCGCCCGATGAGCATGGAGCTGCTGCTGGCCGGCTGCACCACCACCGTCACCCACCGCTTTACAAAAAACCTGCGCCATCATGTCGAAAACGCCGACCTGCTGATCGTCGCGGTGGGCAAACCGGGCTTTATTCCTGGCGAGTGGATTAAAGAAGGGGCGATTGTGGTCGATGTCGGCATCAACCGTCTGGAAAGCGGCAAAGTGGTCGGCGACGTGGTGTATGAAGATGCCGCCGAACGCGCGTCCTACATCACCCCGGTTCCCGGCGGCGTTGGCCCGATGACCGTCGCCACCCTGATCCAGAACACGCTGCAGGCGTGCGAAGAGTATCACGACGTTGAGGAGGCCTGAGATGGCGACATTTTCCTTAGGTAAACATCCGCACGTTGAGCTGTGCGATCTGCTGAAGCTGGAAGGCTGGAGCGAAAGCGGCGCCCAGGCGAAGATCGCCATCGCCGACGGGCTGGTAAAAGTCGACGGCGCGGTGGAAACCCGCAAACGCTGCAAAATCGTCGCTGGTCAGACGGTGAGCTTTGAAGGCCAGAGCGTGACCGTCACGGCCTGACAACGAAAATAAAAACGCCCGTAAAAGCGGGCGTTTTTTTATGGCTTACTTCCGGCGCCAGGTGGTGCCCTGCGGGCCATCTTCCAGCACAATGCCCATCTCGTTGAGACGGTCGCGCGCCGCATCCGCCGCCGCCCAGTCTTTCGCTTTGCGCGCGTCCAGACGCTGCTGGATGAGCGATTCGATCTCCGCCACTTCCGCGTCGTCAACCTGCGCGCCGCTCTGCAGGAACGCCTCCGGCTCCTGCTCCAGCAGACCCAGCACCGCAGCAAGCTTACGCAGGTGGGCCGCCATGGCGTTCGCCGCGGCCGCGTCCTCAGTTTTCAGACGGTTCACTTCACGCGCCATATCGAACAGCACCGAATAGGCTTCCGGGGTGTTGAAGTCGTCGTCCATCGCCTCGATAAAGCGTGCTTCGAAGGCTTCGCCCCCCGCCGCGTCGACGGATTTGTCCGTCCCGCGCAGCGCGGTGTACAGACGCTCCAGCGCCGAACGCGCCTGCTTGAGGTTCTCTTCGCTGTAGTTCAGCTGGCTGCGATAGTGGCCGGACATCAGGAAGTAGCGAATCGTCTCCGCATCGTAATACTTCAGCACGTCGCGGACGGTAAAGAAATTACCCAGCGATTTCGACATCTTCTCGCGGTCAACCATCACCATGCCGGAGTGCATCCAGTAGTTGACGTATTCGCCGTCGTGGGCGCAGGTGGACTGGGCGATTTCATTTTCATGGTGCGGGAACATCAGATCCGAACCGCCGCCGTGAATATCGAAGTGGTTGCCAAGCTGCTTGCAGTTCATCGCCGAGCACTCGATATGCCAGCCCGGACGGCCCGCGCCCCACGGCGACGGCCAGCTCGGCTCGCCCTCTTTCGACATTTTCCACAGGACGAAGTCCATCGGGTTACGCTTGACGTCAACCACGTCGACGCGCGCCCCCGCCTGCAGTTGATCGAGATCCTGGCGTGACAGCAAACCGTAGTTCGGGTCCGTCGGCACGTCGAACATCACGTCGCCGTTATCTGCCACGTAAGCATGGCCTTTGGCGATCAGCTGCTCGGTGATCTCAATGATCTCCGCAATATGGTGCGTTGCGCGCGGCTCGCTGTCGGGACGCAGAATATTCAGCGCGTCAAAATCTTTGTGCATTTCGGCAATCATGCGATCGACCAGCGCGACAAAGCTTTCGCCGTTTTCATTAGCGCGCTTAATGATTTTGTCGTCGATATCGGTGATATTGCGCACGTACTTCAGCTTATAGCCGAGAAAACGCAGATAGCGCGCCACGACGTCAAAGGAGACGAAGGTACGTCCATGGCCGATATGACAGAGATCGTAAACGGTAATACCACACACGTACATGCCGACTTCCCCGGCATGGATAGGTTTAAATTCCTCTTTCTGGCGCGTCAGTGTATTAAAAATTTTTAACATCGAAGATTCCGTGTAGACGTGTGTGGGTAATGAAGTCTCTATAATACCCATAATTCAGACCGGACGCAGCACACATTGCAAGGTGCATCGACCCCCGCGGTTATGCTATAACACCCCCCTATATCTCACCCGACACCGGGTGCTGGCACCACACTCATCGGAACAGGATGCAAAAATGGTTACTTTCCACACCAATCATGGCGATATCGTAATCAAAACGTTTGACGACAAAGCGCCGGAAACAGTTAAAAACTTCCTGGACTACTGCCGCGAAGGTTTCTACGACAACACCATTTTCCACCGTGTTATCAACGGCTTCATGATTCAGGGCGGCGGTTTTGAACCTGGCATGAAACAAAAAGCGACCAAATCTCCGATTCAGAACGAAGCGAACAACGGTCTGAAAAACACCCGCGGCACGCTGGCGATGGCCCGTACTCAGGCGCCGCACTCTGCCACCGCGCAGTTCTTCATCAACGTGGTTGACAACGACTTCCTGAACTTCTCCGGCGAAAGCCTGCAGGGTTGGGGCTACTGCGTCTTCGCGGAAGTGGTTGAAGGCATGGACGTGGTAGACAAAATCAAAGCGGTTGCCACCGGCCGCAGCGGCATGCACCAGGATGTGCCGAAAGATGATGTGATCATCAAAAGCGTCACCGTCAGCGAGTAATTCGTGGCGACACTTTTTATTGCAGATTTGCACCTGCAAACAGAAGAACCGGCGATCACCGCCGGTTTTCTGCGTTTTTTACAGGGCGAAGCCCGCCAGGCAGACGCTCTGTATATCCTTGGCGATCTGTTTGAGGCATGGATCGGCGATGACGATCCTAACCCGCTGCACCAACAAATTGCCTCGGCAATCAAAGCCGTCGTCGACGCCGGCGTGCCGTGCTACTTCATCCATGGCAACCGCGATTTTCTCGTCGGCCAGCGCTTTGCCCGCCAGAGCGGGATGCTCCTGCTCGCCGAAGAAGAGCGACTGGACCTCTATGGCCGTGAAGTCTTGATCATGCATGGCGACACACTGTGCACCGATGACCAAGGCTATCTGGCGTTTCGCGCCAAAGTCCACACCCCGTGGATCCAGCGTCTGTTCCTGGCCCTGCCGCTGTTTATCCGCCGTCGCATCGCCGCCCGCATGCGCGCCGACAGCAAAGCCGCCAACAGCAGTAAATCAATGGAAATTATGGATGTAAATCCACAGGCGGTAGTTGACGCGATGGAGCGGCATCACGTGCAGTGGCTGATCCACGGCCATACTCATCGCCCGGCGGTCCATGAACTGCAGGCCAACGGCCAACCCGCATGGCGCGTGGTACTTGGCGCCTGGCACAGCGAAGGTTCGATGGTCAAGGTGACGCCGGACGACGTCGAACTAATCCACTTTCCGTTCTAATTCCTGCGCGAGCACAATTCCGAAAGCGCCTTTTGCCCGGGCGAAGGTGCGCGCTTCCCCCCGCCCTGCATGCTAGTCTTCCACAACGTCACTCTCAAGGAACGAGCATGAGCAGGAAAAAGTGGAGTCAGCCGCTGATGTGGGGAATGATCATCGCGATCCTCAATCCGTTAGGGGTAAGTTATATCGCCTTAATCGGCGTCGTTATCGGCAACACGCTGACGTTTGTCTGGTGTGCGATGCTGGCGTGGGCTATCTATTTTTATGCCATTTATTTGCTCTGCACCCGACCTCACGATAGCCGGCTGGTACAAATCTATTTACTGCTTATGGGCACCCTGATGCTCCCGTGGGGGTTAGTGCTGCTTATCACCTGTATCATGAGGGAGATAAAGGTCAATCAGGCACCCACGCCAACACCTCCAGGCGAGACAAAAGACGGCTAACCATGCGCACGCAACCGTTTTCCTTGCTGGCAGTTCATGCTATTCTCTGTGGCCTCTAAAGCAGTGTGAAACACACCCACAGGAGTTTTAAGACGCATGTCTTCCCGCAATAATTCGGCGCGTATCGCCATCGTGATGGGGTCCAAAAGCGACTGGGCTACCATGCAATTTACCGCAGAAATCCTTGATGCCCTGAACGTTCCGTACCATGTCGAAGTGGTCTCCGCCCACCGCACGCCCGATAAGCTGTTCAGCTTTGCTGAAAGCGCCGAAAGCCACGGTTATCAGGTGATTATTGCAGGAGCAGGCGGCGCGGCGCATCTGCCGGGCATGATTGCGGCGAAAACCCTGGTGCCGGTGCTCGGCGTACCGGTTCAGAGCGCAGCCTTAAGCGGTGTCGACAGCCTCTACTCCATTGTGCAGATGCCGCGCGGCATTCCGGTCGGTACCCTGGCCATCGGCAAAGCTGGCGCTGCGAACGCCGGCCTGCTCGCCGCGCAGATCCTTGCCCAGCACGATGCTGAACTGCACCAGCGCCTGAGCGCCTGGCGTCAGGCGCAAACCGATGAAGTGCTGGATAATCCGGATCCGCGGGGTGCGGCATGAAACAGGTATGCGTGCTCGGTAACGGCCAGTTAGGCCGTATGCTGC
>OHDD01000135.1_pt1 | contig 46905 bp, 29 predicted proteins | sample 1566941 | NCBI WGS metagenome assembly OHDD01 (sample SAMEA3879580, study PRJEB24766) | human gut metagenome | biome: human-associated habitat; feature: feces | place: USA | collected 1985/1987 | reverse complement strand
TTAATATCTTTAGCCATAATTCTATTTACAATTTAATGATTTACAATGTACTATTAATTATCCCAAAACAGCGAGGACATCGCTTTGGCGCATGATAAGGTATTTTTTACCGTCATGTTCCAATTCAGTACCCGAGTATTTACCATACAATACCTGGTCGCCTACATGCAACACCATTTCTTCGTCTTTTGTTCCGTTACCTACTGCGACAACTTCACCTTGCAATGGCTTTTCTTTTGCTGTATCAGGAATGATGATACCACCGATTGTTTTTTCTTCTGCCGGAGCAGGAAGAATCAGTACTCTGTCTGCTAATGGTTTAATGTTCATAGTTCTTTAATATTTTATTTGTTATACATTATATCAAGTTATCAATGTCTTTTTAAAGACGACACATAATCTTCAGCTAAAAGCATGCCAAAGCCAAAACTCGATGAATTGGCAGATATAAACTGTCAATTTGACACTATGACAAACATTCATTTCTGCCAAATGCCTTTTTTATTCATTTTCTTTAACGATTATAGGGATGAAACGCAAACATATCACTATCTTTGCAAACCCTAATAACTAACCTTTTGAACTATATGGCTTTTACGAACAACATTATGATTGTCCGCCACAAGTTGCTGACCGAACTTGTGAAACTGTGGAAAAATGGAGAACTGACAACAGACAAAATAGACCGTCTGCCTTTGGAATTGAGTCCTCGACGTTCAAAACATGCCGGACGTTGCTGCGTACATAAAGAACGCGCTGTGTGGAAGTATAAATCACTCCCTTTGCTGGGATTGGATATGGACGATGAAACAGATGAACTTACTTCATTATCCGAATATGCCGCCAGAGCCCTCGACCGTGCAGAAAGTGGAATGCCCAAGGACAATATAATGTGTGTAATAGACGAAGCCTGCTCCGCTTGCGTACAGATTAACTACGAAATTACCGACTTGTGTCGCGGATGTACCGCCCGCAGTTGCCAGTACAACTGTCCCAAAGGAGCTGTTCATGTACATGCAGACACCGGCAAAGCATGGATTGACCACGACACCTGTATCAGTTGTGGCATCTGCCACAAAAGTTGTCCTTATCATGCCATCGTCTATATCCCGGTTCCCTGCGAGGAATCCTGTCCTGTCAAGGCTATCAGCAAAGACGAGCATGGCATAGAACACATTGACGAGGACAAGTGCATCTATTGCGGAAAGTGTATGAACGCCTGTCCCTTTGGAGCTATCTTCGAAATATCACAGACTTTCGATGTGTTACAGAGAATCCGTAAAGGAGAAAAAGTAGTGGCTATTGTGGCCCCTTCTATTTTAGGGCAGTTCAGTACCACTATCGAACAAGTATACGGAGCATTCAAGCAAATCGGTTTCACCGATGTGATTGAAGTCGCACAAGGTGCAATGGAAACAGTGGAAAATGAAGCACATGAGCTGATTGAAAAACTGGAGGAAGGCCAGAAGTTTATGACTACTTCCTGCTGTCCTTCTTATATTGAGTTGGTGAACAAGTATATTCCCGACATGAAAAAATATGTTTCTACTACCGGTTCTCCAATGTACTATGCCGCACGTATTGCCAAGAAAAAACATCCCGATGCAAAAATAGTATTTGTGGGACCGTGTGTGGCCAAGCGTAAAGAAGCACAACGTGATGAAGCTGTGGATTTTGTAATGACATTTGAGGAGATTTCTTCTATTTTCGATGCGATGGAAGTCAATTTGGAAATAGTACAACCTTATGCCATGGAATTCTCTTCTGTGCGCGAAGCACATGGATTTGCTCAGGCAGGCGGCGTTATGGGTGCCGTGAAAGCATTCCTCAAGATGGAAGCAGACAAGATAAATGCCGTTCAGGTTTCAGACTTGAACAAAAAGAATATTGCAGCATTACGTGCATACGCCAAAACGGGGAAGGCTCCGGGACAATTTATCGAAGTAATGGCTTGCGAAGGAGGCTGCATCACCGGCCCCAGCACGCATAGCGGAAGCAAGTCAGGCAAGTGGCAGTTATCCCAAGAATTGACCAAACAAACCAAAACGTATGAAAATATGGAATGAAATACTCTTGATAGACAAACTGAGGAAGGAACATAAACTGACTGCGGAAGAATATAAAATTCTGCTCGAATGTCAGGATAGTAACTGCTTATCTTATCTACAAAAGCAAGCTCAAGAGGAAGCCCTTTCCCGGTTCGGTAATAGAGTTTTCATCCGCGGCCTCATAGAAGTCACTAACCGATGCCGCAATAATTGCTATTATTGCGGCATTCGGAAAGGCAATCCGTCGGTCAGTCGCTACGGACTGACACGGGAAACAATCTTAGCATGTTGCCGTGAAGGATATGAAGCCGGTTTCCGTACATTTGTCATGCAGGGAGGAGAAGATCCCGCCATGACAGACGAGTGGACAGAACAAACGGTAGCATCCATACATCGGCTTTTTCCTGATTGTGCCATCACCTTGTCATTGGGCGAGAAGACACGGGAGACTTATGAGCGCTTTTTCCATGCCGGCGCAAATCGATACTTACTTCGCCACGAGACATATAATAAGGAGCATTACCGGCTGCTTCATCCCGACAGAATGTCACCCGAATATCGGTTGCAATGCCTGCAATGGTTGAAAGAAATCGGCTATCAGACAGGCACAGGAATCATGGTAGGCACTCCCGGACAAACTATCGGACATTTGGTGGAGGACTTATTGTTTATTGAGCGTTTCCAACCGGAAATGATTGGCATCGGTCCCTTCATTCCCCATCACGATACTCCCTTTGCCGGCAAAGCGGCCGGAAGCATGGAAATGACACTCAAATTGCTTTCTATCTTCAGGCTGATGCATCCTTACGCCCTTATCCCTTCCACAACTGCGCTGGCAACTCTTGCCAGCGATGGCCGCGAACGAGGAATATTGGCAGGTGCCAATGTCGTGATGCCCAACCTGTCACCCCCGGAACAACGTACCAAATACACCTTATATGATAATAAAGCCGCCTTTGGTGCCGAAGCAGCAGAAGGATTAAAAAAACTGTCTGAACGGTTAAATGCTATCGGATACCGGATTTCGACAGAAAGAGGAGATTATAATGGAAACAGAACATAAAAACAATTAGAATATAATGTATAAAGCAGATTCAAAAATAGCGGAAGAGTTCATCAATCATCAGGAAATTCTGGATACAATGAGTTATGCAGAAACCCATAAGAGCAACCGTGCACTGATTGAGTCATTGATAGACAAAGCCGCTCGATGCAAAGGACTGACCCATCGGGAAGCAGCCCTCTTGTTGGAATGTGACCAACCGGACTTGATAGAACGGATTTTCCGTCTGGCGGAAGAAATCAAACATAAATTTTATGGCAACCGCATTGTCATGTTCGCTCCGCTATATCTTTCCAATTATTGTGTCAATGGTTGCGTATATTGTCCTTATCACCTGAAGAACAAGACAATAGCCCGCAAGAAGTTGACACAAGAGGAGATTAGGAAAGAAGTTATCGCCCTGCAGGACATGGGACACAAGCGTCTGGCACTCGAAGCCGGCGAAGACCCGTTGCACAATCCCATCGAATATATCCTGGAATCCATCGATACCATTTATAGCATCAAACATAAGAATGGAGCCATTCGCCGAGTGAATGTCAACATTGCGGCAACCACAGTAGAGAACTACCGCCGGTTAAAGGATGCCGGCATCGGTACCTATATCCTGTTTCAGGAAACTTATCACAAAGAAAACTACGAAGCCTTGCATCCCACCGGACCTAAAAGCAAATATGCTTACCACACCGAAGCTATGGACCGCGCCATGGAAGCCGGCATAGACGATGTGGGCCTGGGAGTGCTGTTCGGCCTCAACACTTATAAATACGACTTTATCGGACTGCTGATGCATGCGGAACATCTGGAAGCCACCTTCGGAGTAGGTCCGCACACCATCAGCGTGCCACGCATCTGTCCGGCTGACGATATTTCCACAAACGACTTCCCCAATGCTGTTTCCGATGATATATTCTGCCGCATTGTAGCCATCATCCGCATTGCCGTACCTTATACGGGAATGATTATTTCCACACGCGAATCGGTTGCCACGCGCAGCAAAGTGCTGCATTTGGGCATTTCACAAATCAGTGGCGGATCACGCACCAGTGTAGGCGGTTACGCCACGCCTGAACCGAAGGAAGAAAATTCCGCCCAATTCGACATCAGTGATACACGGACATTGGATGAAGTGGTCAACTGGCTGCTCGACATGGGGCACATTCCTAGCTTCTGCACCGCCTGCTACCGGGCAGGCAGAACGGGCGACCGCTTCATGTCATTAGTCAAATCGGGACAAATAGCGAATTGCTGTGCCCCCAACGCTCTCATGACTTTAAAAGAATATTTGGAAGATTATGCATCCGCCGACACGCGCGCCAAAGGAGAAGTGCTCATTCAAAAAGAATTGAAACATATCCCCAATCCCAAAATAAAGGAGATAGCCGCGCGTAATCTGAAAGAGATAATAGAAGGAAAACGTGACTTTAGATTTTAAGCATAACTCATGGATATGAATAGTACTCCTAATGCCAATCGCCTGCATATCGCCATTTTCGGCCGTTGCAACAGTGGTAAATCATCACTTATCAACGCCCTGACGGGGCAGGACACAGCCCTTGTTTCCGCTGTTCCGGGCACCACTACCGACCTTGTGAATAAAGCCATGGAAATACACGGCATCGGCCCTTGCGTTTTTATAGATACGCCGGGATTTGACGACGAAGGCGAATTGGGAGAAATGCGCATTGCCCGCACCCTTCAAGCCATCGAACGCACAGACATCGCGTTATTGCTTTGCGAAGACGGAGATTTGGAAGAAGAGCAGCAATGGATACAGCAACTGAACTCCCGACATATTCCGGTCATCCTTATTCTTAACAAGTCAGACCGGCGCGAATGTGCTGCCGATGTCGCTGCCCGAATCGAAAAGGTCTGCGGGAAAACGCCTATCACAGTCAGTGCCAAAGAGCATACAGGCATAGAAGCAGTGTATCAAGCCATCCTCCGAAAACTGCCGGCCGATTTCGGCCAACAAACCATTACCGGCAACTTAGTACAAGAAGGAGACTTGGTATTGCTGGTTATGCCACAGGACATACAGGCACCCAAAGGACGTCTTATTCTGCCTCAGGTGCAAACCATGCGCGAACTGCTCGATAAGAAATGTCTTGTCATGAGCTGCACGACCGATCAACTGGCAAATACATTGGAAGCGCTTTCACGCGCTCCCCAACTGATAATCACAGACTCACAAGTGTTCCACGAAGTATATTGTCTGAAACCCGAATCCAGTCTGCTCACCTCCTTTTCTGTATTGATGGCAGGATATAAAGGAGATATACATTATTATATAGAAAGCGCAGCAGCCATCGGCAGCCTTACCCCGCAATCGAGGATACTGATAGCCGAAGCCTGCACACATGCCCCTCTTTCGGAAGACATCGGCAGAGTAAAGCTCCCGCGCTTGCTCAGAAAGAAAGTCGGTGAAAGCTTGCACATAGATATAGTATCAGGCACAGATTTCCCCACCGACCTCAGTTCTTATGAACTGATTATTCATTGCGGAGGTTGTATGTTCAACCGTAAATATGTATTAAGCCGCATCGACCGGGCACGCTGCCAACACATACCGATGACCAACTACGGAGTGGCTATCGCCTGCCTCAACGGAATCTTGGACAAAATAGTATATTAACCATTTAATCAAAAATAAAAGCATGAAAAAACGAACAACAATGCTTGCCTTGTTATTGGCAACCGGAGCCGGTACCTGCCTGCAAGCCCAAGAGAAATTAACCCAATTCAAGGTGCGCGATGCCATTACAGTACGCACCCCGATTATGAATGACAGCATCAACCCGAAAGGTGAGAAATACGCCGACAAGGATTTGCTTAAGACACCGGTCGTACTCGACCTTGCCGATGCTCCTTTCCAGGTGCTGAGCACCGATACTGCCGGAGTTCTCTCATTCCCTAAAGCAGAGAAAGACCATAGTATCTACTTATTGGAGACCTCCTTGCGTGCCGAACGCTTCATGACCGGGAAATTGAAAGTCACTTCACCCGCCCGTTGGGAGATTTTTATCAACGGAGAATCAAAAATGTCAAAAGAAAATGCTGAAGACAGCATATCCGGTGCCTCAACCCGCGAAGTCAACCTTCGTCTGGAACCCGAAGCCGATTATGAAATCACCATCAAGTTGCTTTCCGGTTCAAAAGATAAAGCAGTGCCTACCTTGAAATGCGAACTCATCAAGGATGATAAGTTTAAAGATATCACTTGTTTTGTATCTCCCGAACAAAAGAAACGCTTTGCCCTCCCCAACACCGTTTACGGCAACCGTGTCATTGGCGTATCCATTTCACCCGACGGCAAATATCTGCTTACACGCTATTGGAATAACCACTCTTTGAAACGTTCTTATACTTACACCACGCTGTCTGAGCTGAAAACAGGCAAAGTGCTGTTGTCCAATGCCAAAGAAGGCATGCGCTGGATGCCTAAAAGCAATAAGCTGTATTATACCGTACAGGCTGCCAAGGGCAACGATGTAATTACCCTTGATCCGCTGACCCTAAAAGAAGAAACCATCCTGAAAGGTATTCCCGAAGAAAGTTTCACCTGGTCGCCTAACGAAGATTATCTGATTTATCATCCTTCGGAAGAAGGAGTGAAAGAGGAAGGTCCGCTGAAACGCATCGTGAGCCCGGCTGACCGTATTCCCGGTTCACGCCGCCGCAGCTTCCTGGCTAAATATAATCCGGCAACGGGCATATCTGAACGTCTCACTTTCGGTAACCACAGCACTTACCTGAATGATATTTCCCCCGATGGCAAGTATATCCTTTATAGCACCTCAAAAGAGAACATCACAGAACGTCCTTTCTCATTAAGTTCTCTCTATCAGGTCAATCTGGAAACATTGGCTGTCGATACGCTCTTTATCGACGACCGTTTTATGGGAAGCGCCAGTTATTCACCGGATGGTAAACAATTGCTGTTGACCGGAAGCCCCGAAGCATTCGGAGGCATAGGCAAGAATTGCGGCAACCACCCCATCGCCAATGACTTCGATTCACAGGCCTATATCATGGACTTGGCCACACGTCATATTGAACCAATTACAAAGGACTTTGCCCCGACTGTCTATCCTCTTCAATGGAACAAAGGCGACGGCTGCATCTACTTCAATACCAACGATGAAGATTGCAGAAACATCTACCGTTACTCTCCCCAAACAAAGAAGTTTGAGAAGTTAAATCTGGAAACAGATGTCACCAGCGCCTTTACACTTTCAGAAAACAACCCTTCAATCGCTGCCTATATCGGACAGAGCAATCACAATGCAGGAGTCGCTTATCTTTACGATATGAAAAAGAAGACTTCACGTCTGCTTGCCGACCCCATGAAACCGATATTGGACGAGATTGAATTGGGCAAAACAGAACCTTGGAACTTCACTGCCTCGGACGGAACTACCATTCAGGGTATGATGTGTCTGCCTCCTAATTTCGACCCCAATAAGAAATATCCGCTTATCGTATATTATTATGGTGGAACAACTCCCACCGAACGTGGCATCAGCAATCCCTATTGTGCACAACTGTTTGCTTCACGAGACTATGTAGTATATGTCATCAATCCGAGCGGAACTATCGGTTATGGACAAGAGTTCTCGGCACGCCACGTTAACGCATGGGGTAAACGCACAGCCGACGATATCATCGAAGGCACCAAGCAATTCTGCAAAGAACATCCATTTGTCAATGATAAAAAAATAGGCTGTCTGGGTGCATCCTACGGAGGATTCATGACCCAATACCTGCAAACACAAACCGACATCTTCGCAGCCGCGGTTTCGCATGCCGGCATCAGCAATGTAACAAGCTATTGGGGAGAAGGCTATTGGGGGTATTCATATAATGCAATAGCAGCTGCCGACAGTTATCCTTGGAAAAACCCGGAACTGTTTACCAAGCAAGGTTCACTATTCAATGCCGACAAAATCAATACTCCCTTGTTATTGTTGCACGGAACGGCAGATACCAATGTACCTATCGGAGAAAGCATCCAACTGTTCAATGCACTGAAGATTTTGGGCAAGACTGTCGAATTTGTAACCGTAGATGGTGAGAACCACTTCATTGCCGATTATCCGAAACGAATATTATGGCATAACTCCATCATGGCATGGTTTGCACGTTGGCTGCAAGACAGCCCTGAATGGTGGAACGATTTATATCCCGAACGCCATCTATAAAAAACATCACCGTAGCAGCCCATGATAAAGCTGCTACGGTGACAAACAAAATATAGAATTCCTCTTATTATCCTCTTACTGCTTTCAATAACTCATCGGAAGTCAGCAATGACTGTTCTCCTGTAGTCATATTCTTCAGGGTTAGTTTACCTTCAGCCATCTCATTTTCACCAACAATAGCAACAAAAGGGATCTGTTTGTCATTTGCATATCCCATCTGCTTCTTCATCTTGGCTGAATCAGGATAAATCTCGGCACGTACACCTGCATCACGCATTTTGGCCAAAACAGGCAAACAGTAGGCAGTTTCCTTCTCTCCGAAGTTCACAAACAACAGTTCCGTACCATTCACAGCCTCTTTCGGATACAAATCCAATTGATTCAGTACATCAAAAATACGGTCTGCTCCGAATGAAATACCGACTCCTGACATTCCATCCATTCCAAACACGCCTGTCAAGTTGTCATAACGTCCTCCACCGCTGATGCTGCCAATTTGTACATCCAGTGCCTTCACCTCGAAGATAGCACCGGTATAGTAATTTAATCCGCGAGCCAACGTCAAGTCCAGTTCTACTTCACTCTTCACTCCAAGAGAAGCAACAGTCTTCAGGATAAACTCACTTTCTTCCACCCCTTTCATACCGGTCTCGCTGGTAGCCAGAACCGTTTTCAGTGTTTCCAGTTTTTCCTCATTTGAACCGCTCAATAAGATAATAGGCTGAAGTTTATCAATCGCTTCCTGTGAGATACCTTTCGAAGCCAACTCTGCATTCACATTATCCAAACCTATCTTATCCAGCTTATCGATAGCAACGGTAATATCTACTATCTTATCAGCCTCACCGATTATTTCGGCAATACCCGTTAATATCTTACGATTATTAATCTTAACAGAAATACGCACGCCAAACTTGTTGAACACACGATCAATCATTTGTACAAGTTCCACTTCGTTCAGCAGCGAATTGCTACCCACCACATCGGCATCACACTGATAGAACTCACGATAACGTCCCTTCTGAGGACGGTCTGCACGCCATACCGGTTGAATTTGATAACGTTTGAAAGGAAAACTTATCTCATCACGATGCATCACCACATAGCGGGCAAACGGTACAGTGAGATCATAGCGCAGTCCTTTCTCACAAAATTTACCGGCCAATTTCACAGCATTGCGGCTCAACAACTCCTCATCGGTAATTCCCGAAAAGTAATCGCCTGAGTTCTGTATCTTAAACAATAGTTTATCCCCTTCATCTCCATATTTTCCCATCAAAGTAGACAGATTCTCCATAGAAGGAGTTTCAATCTGCTGATAGCCGAAAAGATGGAACACTTCACGGATCGTATTAAATATATAATTACGTTTCGCCATTTCTACGGGCGAAAAATCTCTGGTTCCTTTTGGAATACCCGGTTTTGCTGCCATAATGATTCTCTGATTTGATTTTGAAGCACAAAATTACGAAAAAATCTCTGTAATAAACGAATAAAAAGGGAGAAAACTCTGATTATGGTTAGCCTCTATTGATCTTAATGCCATTCTTCCGAAAACGAACCTGTTTAATCCTCTAATATCTAATAAAGAAATAAAGTGTATTCCAAAGAATTGTAGCTTTTACTAAAAACTCAAGAATATGGGAGGACAGATATAAGAATCTAAAGAAAATAGGGCTGTCAAAACGTGGATAATGCTGTCATTTAATTCGTAGGGGCGAGGTTTGCTCGCCCGAAAACAGTTTGTTTTGTGTCTTCGGACAGGCGAACCCTGCCCCTACAGCTGACAATGGGATAGGCCGATTTAGTTTTGACATACTCCCATTATTCAATACAATCGGATAAATATTTACTCCCGACGTCCCATATAAATCATAATATAATAAACCAATGTAGCCAATGAGCTGAGTGCAGCGACTACATATGTATAAGCAGCCGAACGTAATGCGTCTTCCGCCGCCTGATGATTATAGGAATTAGTAATACCCGCTTTACTCAACCATACCAGTGCACGATGGCTCGCATTTATTTCTACCGGTAATGTAATAAAACTGAAGAGGGTAGTCATGGCAAACAAACAGATACCGGCCAACAATAACTGCGGAAAAGTATTTACCATCAGAATTCCTCCCAACAACACCCAAGTCATGATAGAAGATGAGAACTGAACCACCGGAACAAGTGCAGAACGCATTTTCAACGGAGCGTATGCACGCGCATGCTGCACAGCATGTCCACACTCGTGGGCAGCTACGGCAGCAGCAGCCACACTATTGCTTCCATATACACCTTCACTTAAATTCACTGTTTTGTTAGCCGGATTATAATGGTCGGTCAACATTCCCGGGGTACTTGTCACTCTGACATCATAAATACCGTTGTCATGCAACATCTTCTCTGCTACTTCTTTTCCGGTCATGCCGTTTGATAGTGGCATTTTAGAGTATTTCTTAAACTTACTCTGTAAACTAGCTTGTACGATATAACTAATAATCGCAATTCCAATAAATAATATCCAATACATTGACATAGTTTTGTTCTTTATAATTTCGTTGTTAAATATACAGGTTATTATACACAAATAGTTTGCCACCCTTCCCGTTTTAGAAAGAATTAAGAATATTAGCGGGTTATTGACAGTCAATTGGCAGACGTTCCGCCAAATTCAATTAAAAAATATATAAAGGAGACAAAAAGAATTGCCATGTGATTATTGATTTATATTTTTGAAACAAAAATAAGAGATATGGAACAAGAAATTGGAAATATATCCATTGCCCTCATCCGCAAATTGAACCCTGCAATGAAGGGCATAGGAAATGATTTTATAATGGACAGTACAGAATATTATATTCCGGATGTCAATTCTATATTCAAATATCCTCTTCGTCTCGACGGTATTATCATCGCAGTGCGAAAACAAGGAAGTGCAACTATAAACATCAACCTGCGTGAATACAACACGACTAAAAACGATTTAATTCTTTGCGCTCCCGGCGACATCCTTCAATCAATTCCCAAACCGGGCATGCATCAAACCCAAATGTTCCTCATCTCATCTGATTTTCTAAAAGAGATGTATATTAACCTGAATAGTTTCATGCCTTTCTTTATTTCATTAAAAGAACAACCTATTTTCAGCCTGACGGATGAGGAGGTAAAAGAGTTGGAGGCTTTCTATACATTAATAGAAGAGACTATTGACCGGAATGATAATTTCCGTACAGAGATTGTACGGCGGCTGATGGGTGCCTATCTTTATAAATTAGGTTCCATCCTGCATCGCAGACAACCGGAATTCTTATCTGTCAACCCTAAATCCATGAAACGAGAAGAAATACTATTCAACCAATTCATTAATTTGCTAACCGAACATCATCGCAAAGAAAGACGGGTGGACTTCTACGCCGAACAGTTGTTTTTAAGTCCGAAGCACTTCTCTACCGTGGTGAAAAAAGTAAGTGGGAAAACAGCCGGTGAGTGGATTGACGAATATGTAATTCTGGAGGCAAAAGCATTACTTAAATATTCGGTCATGTCTATTCAGGAAGTAGCCTATTACATGAATTTCCCAAATCCTTCCTTTTTCGGAAAATATTTTAAGCATCACACCGGAATGTCACCAAGTGAATATAAAGTGCAATAGCAGAAGGAGGAAAAGATAAAATTATCAAGAAGAAAAGATAAAAGGCAGATACATTCAACTAATATGCCGATAAAATTGTTTAAGTTTGCAGAAACGTTTGTACAAAACACACGATGAAAAAGAAATATATCCGCTGGACAATATGGACGGTAGCTTCTCCTTTCATATTGTTCATTCTCTTATGTATACTGATTTATTTGCCCCCCATACAAAACTTTTTGGTGGACAAAGCGGCTTCGTATGCCTCTGAATCAACCGGAATGAATATAAAAGTGGGAAGAATATCCTTATCCTTTCCGCTCAATTTGGTAGTAAATGACGTGGAAGCTTCTTCCCAACACAACGATACATTGCTCAGCGTAAAACGCCTTCAGGTAAATGTACAGTTGTTGCCATTGTTAAAAAAACAAGTGGAAGTAGACGGTATCTCTTTAAAAGGAGCCACAGTCAATTCCAATGACCTTATCAACGGAATGCAGCTACAAGGAACCCTCGGTGAATTGTTCATATCCAGCCACGGTGTGGCACTAGACCCCGAAACAGCCATAGTGAACAAAGTACTGCTTAAAGACACCGACTTGTCTCTTTGCCTGAATGATACCACAGCTGCCGATACTGCTAAGACCGACACTACCTATTGGAAAATAATCCTGCAGAACATTGATTTGCAAAATGTATCTTTCGCTTTACAGATGCCGCTTGACAGTCTCGCGCTCAGCACATCGCTGGCAAAAGCATCTTTACGCAACGGATTGATAGACCTGCATAAATCCGCCTATTCCCTTCAAAGTTTTAAAATAGAGAACGGACAAGTAAACTATGACTCGGGAGCCCCGTCTCCTCTTCCATCAGACAGCATTGCTCTGAGAGGATTGGATCCTTCCCATATCGCACTGACCGGCATCGGCGTGCAACTCGATTCTCTTCATTATGAAGGTCGTGACATGAAAGCCATCATTAACCGCTTTGTCTTAAAGGAACGCTCGGGATTGGAGATTCAATCCACCCAAGGACGACTGCTCTCCAACAAGCAATCGCTCCGCATCCCTTCTTTGCGTCTCGCCACTTCCGATTCGGACTTCGAATTAAATGCATCCATCGACTGGGATGCACTCGAAATGAAAAGTGAAGGACGGTTGTCTGCCCGATTAATGGCTGATATAGGCAAACAAGACATTGTACGCTTGATAGGCAACATGAATGAACATTTCGTACAGAAATATCCGGCCGAGCCCTTACGCATCCGTACAGGAGTGGATGGTGATCTCAACCAACTCAAATTGACTGCCCTGAGTGCCGAACTGCCCGGTGCATTGGAGCTTTTTGCCAAAGGTGAATTAACCCATCTGACCGATACTCTGAAACGCGGAGGAGACATAACACTTGAAACGGAAGTGGAGAATATGGATTTCCTGAGCGTTCTTGCCGAAGGAGTTGCCATCCCTGACGGTACGCGTCTGGAAGGTAAATTCACCATGTCGGGTTCCAAAATGGGTACAGATCTTTTATTAAAAGAACCGGACGCTCGTATATTGGCAGTGATTGACACCATCCCCATTACCGTCTATAATGACAGTATCTCTATTGCAGATGATTTCAAAATGGAACATGCCGCCCGGATCTATGCCAAGTACGACCTTTCACGCGAAGCTTATGAAGCCGATGTTGCCATCAACAATCTGAACCTGCACCGATTCTTACCGCAAGACTCACTCTTTGCAGTATCTGCACGTTTGGGGGTCAAAGGAGAAGGACTGGACTTCATGTCCCCCCGAACCACCTTCAATGCCTCGGGCAGTATTGACCGTTTCCATTACGGCAATTATATCCTGTCGGGCATCCAACTCTCGGCCGGACTCGAAAAACATATCATCAATACAGCTTTATTAATCAATAATAAAGTAATGGATATACGGGCGCATCTCGATGGAAGCCTGAAACCGCATAATGCAGCAGCCACACTGAAACTGGATATCGACCGCATGGACTGGCAGGCGTTGCACTTGATAAATGAGCGTATGCAGACCTCGCAAAACATCACAGTCCACCTCACAACAGACATGGCAAACAAATATTCTGTGGATGCATCCATGGCCAATATCACCATCACCACACCTAAGCGTACTTCGCATCCCAAGGACCTTTTATTGGGATTTACCACAGCCGGTGATTCTACCCGGATGTATTTGCGTGCCGGTGATTTCGACCTTTCTTTAGAAGGAGACGGACACATCACACACTTATCCCGTCAGGCAGAAACACTGATGAAAAAACTTTCCGAACAATGGGAGCATAAACATATTGACCAGGAAGAAATGAAACAATATTTACCCGGTCTGTGTTTCCGCGTCACTTCGGGACAAGACAATCCGGTTTGCAATTACCTGTCCATGATGGGCATCTCTTACCGGAAACTTTTTATGGATATTGATTCCTCTCCGACAGAAGGTCTGAACGGAGAAGCATTCCTTTATAGCCTGAGTACAGACAGTATTGTATTGGATACACTCTATCTTGATATCCAACAAGACATGGAAGGCATCAAATTCCTAAGCGGAGTTGTCAACGGTCCGAAGCCTGACCAGGAAGCTTACGATGTCAGTCTGGAAGGAAATATAGGTACCAATCAGGCACAATTAATCATCCAATATCTGAATGCCCGTAAGGAACAAGGCATTTATATGGGAGTTCAGGCCGATTTACGTCGACGGGGTATCCGCATGCGTCTCTTCCCCGAACATCCAACATTAGTTTATCGTCCTTTTACAGTAAACAAAGACAATTACATTTTCCTGACAGACCGCGGACGCATCCATGCCAATCTCCATCTGCACGATGATGAAGGTACGGGTCTCAGCTTCTATACCAATCGGGAAGACAGCATTGCCAGTCAGGACATGACAGTTGAGCTCTCCCGAATCAACCTGAAAGAATTCCGTCGTATTCTGCCATATATGCCTGATATGGAAGGATGGATTGGAGCAGAAGCGCACTATATCGAATCCGGTCCTTACATGATGGTAAGCAGTGACTTGAAAGTCGATGAATTCAAATATGAAGGCACCCCTCTCGGCAATTGGGAGTTTAGCGGTGTATACCTGCCCGGTGATGAAAAAGACCACCACGTAGACGGATATATTCGTCACAACAACAAAGAGATAGCTCACCTCGGCGGTATCTATCTGCCCACAACCGACGGCAAAGGCAACCTGAGTGCAGATGTTGCATTCGAACACTTCCCATTGAATGTCATCAATCCATTCATACCCGATAACATGATAGAATTGGGCGGTGACATTGATGGAACACTTGCCATGAAAGGCGATCCTTCCAAGCCTCTGCTCAATGGCGAATTGTCACTCGATTCCGTATCAATATTCATGCCCGAACTATCTGCGCTCTTCCGCTTCGATAACGAACCGGTGCAGATGGTCAACAGTAAAATGACGTTTAAAGACTTTGATATCTTCACCAAAGGAAAAACTCCTTTCACCATCAACGGTAACGTAGATTTTTCCAATCTGGAGCGTATGACTACCGATTTAAAAATGAAAGCCCGCAACTACGAATTACTGAATGCCCCCCGCACCAAACGGGCTATGGTATATGGCAAAATGTATGTAGACTTCGACGCTACTCTCCGTGGTCCCATAGACGCCCTCATGATGCGAGGCAACATGAATATATTGGGAAAGACAGATTTCACGTATGTGATGAAAGATTCTCCTCTGACCGTGAACGACCGCTTGGGAGACATGGTAACTTTCGTCAACTTTAATGACACTACGGAAGTAGCGAACGAAACCATCCAGCCGGTGTCCATCAATGGCATGGATATCGCCATGACGATGCATATTGACCAAGCCGTCCAAGCACACGTCGATATCACACCGGACGGCTCCAATTATATGTTGCTCGAAGGAGGCGGAGACCTTTCTTTCCAATACACCCCGCAAGGTGAAATGCTGTTGAACGGACGCTACTCGCTCATCAGCGGTGAAATGAAATATGAAATTCCGGTCATTCCACTCAAGACATTCAACATCCAAAACGGCAGCTATGTAGAATGGACAGGCAATGTGATGAATCCCCAGCTCAATATTACTGCCACAGAGCGAGTTCGCGCTACTGTCGGCGAGGACGGACAAAGTCCTCGTATGGTCAGCTTCGATGTAGGCATCGCCCTGAGCCAACGATTGGAAAATCTGGGACTGGTCTTCACCCTTTCAGCTCCCGAAGATGCATCAGTACAAGACCAACTGACTGCCATGACCCCTGAAGAACGGGGCAAACTGGCTGTTACCATGCTCGTCACCGGTATGTATATGGCAGAAGGCAACTCTACCGGAGGATTCAATATGAACAATGCCCTCAACTCCTTCCTGCAAAGTGAAATCTCGAATATTGCAGGCAAGGCCCTTGATATCAGTTTGGGAATGGAAACCGTTGACAATGCCGAAGACGGCGGAAAGCGGACGGATTACAACTTCCAGTTTGCCAAACGTTTCTGGAACAACCGTTTCCGTATCGTCATCGGTGGAAAAGTGTCTACCGGTAATACAGCCCAGCAAGATGAAACATTTATTGATAATGTTTCCATCGAATATCGTCTGGACAATAGCGGCACCCGATATGTCAAAGTATTCCATGACAAAAACTACGAAAGCGTGCTCGAAGGTGAAATCATCGAAACAGGAGTCGGTATCGTTCTGCGAAAGAAAATGAGTCACCTGGGTGAGTTATTTATATTCAGGAAAAAGAAAGATTAACAAAAATGACAAGGATAAAAAAGAGAAGAATTCACACTGACCTGCTGTTACTGACAGCTTTTCTATGCCTACTGGCCGGTTGTTCCACCACGAAGAATCTGCCCGAAGGCGAAACCCTTTACGTAGGTGTAAAGAACATAAATGTCATCAATGAAGACAAAACTCCCGCCGGAGTACAAACTCTGGAAGAAGTAGAGGCAGCTCTGTCCTACCCTCCCAATAATGCCATTTTGGGAAGTAACTCCCTGCGTTTTCCCATTCCATTCGGTTTATGGATATATAATGACTTTGTGAAATACCAGGAAAAGAAAGGAGTGGGACACTGGATATTTAACAAATTGGGCTCTACTCCGGTTTATGTTTCCACTGTTAACCCTGAAACCCGAGTAAAAGTAGCAACCAACCTGCTGCGCGATTATGGTTTCTTCAATGGTTCAGTATCCTATTCGGTCGACACCCTGAAGAATCCCCGAAAAGCAAAGCTCAATTACGAAATCAATATGGCCAATCCTTATTATCTGGACTCTATTGCCTACCTCAAATATCCGGCACGAGCCGACAGCTTGATCCGTGCCACCTACAACCAACGCATATTACGCAAAGGAGATAATTTCAGCGTGTTGAAATTAGAAGAAGAACGCCAGCGGCTAAGTACTCTTTTCAGGAATAACGGATACTACTATTTCCGCCCCGAATTTACCACCTTCCGTGCAGACACACTGCGCAATCCCGGTTTTGTAAGTTTGCAGGTAGTACCGCAAAAAGGAGTGCCGGCAGAAGCACGCCGTCCTTATTATATAGGAAAAACCTCTGTTTACCTTACAGGATATAAGGGAGAACAGCCGACAGACTCATTGACCTTTGCAGATATGACCATTCATTATCACGGAAAGAAACCCGGTATCCGCGAATTGGTCTTGCGTAAACGTTTTCTGTATAAAGAAGGACAACTGTATTCCCAAATACGTCAGACCTATACTCAAGAAGCATTGGCGCGCCTGGGAATCTTCAAATATACAGAGTTCCGTTACACCCCCAAAAACACCCGTCCCGACTGTGACACCCTGAACGTCAAGGTAAATGCCATGTTCGACCTTCCCTACGACGGAGAGCTGGAATTCAATGTCACAACCAAGAGCACCGACCAGACAGGACCGGGAGCCATTTTCAGTTTGTCACGACGCAACTTTATGCGTACAGCCGCCAAGCTTTCTTTCCAATTGAAAGGATCTTATGAATGGCAAACCGCATCCAACAGTGTGGCAGGAGACAAATCGAAAATGAATTCATACGAACTGGGAGCATCCTTCTCCTTGGATTATCCTCGTCTGTTACTACCGTGGATGAAGAACAAATCAAACCGCTTCCTGTTTCCTTCACATACATCTTTCAAGCTCTATGTAGACCAACTGAACCGTGCCCGTTTCTTCAAGATGCTGTCATTCGGTGGAACCGTCAGCTATGATTTCCAGCCATCGCGCACCTGGAAACACACCGTGACCCCTTTCAGGCTTGCATTCAACACTCTGCAACATACCACCAGCGAATTTGACTCCATTATCAATGTAAACAAGTCATTGGCTCTCAGTTTGGGAAATCAATTTATCCCTGCCATGAGCTACACCTTTACATACGATAACGCTCCTCTGAAAAAACGACATAACCTATGGTGGGAAACCTCTTTCACCTCTGCCGGTAATGTAACTTCACTCGTTTATGCTGCCTTCGGTAAAGGGATGAAAGAAAAAGGAAAAGAATTATTGGGAAGCCCCTTCGCACAGTTCCTGAAAATGACCTCGGAAATACGCTGCCTGTTCAAAGTAGGAGAAAAACAACATATAGCTACCCGCCTGATGGGAGGAGTACTCTATGCATATGGCAATCAGGCTGTTGCCCCTTATAGCGAGCAGTTCTATATCGGAGGTGCCAACAGTATACGCGCATTTACGGTTCGCTCCATTGGTCCGGGTACCTTCCATCCCAATGCAGACAACCGTTATGGATATATCGATGAAACAGGCGACGTAAAACTGGAAGCCAACATAGAATACCGTTTTCCGATATTGGGCGACCTATATGGCGCCACCTTCCTTGACGCAGGCAATGTATGGCTGATGAAAAAAGACGAAGCGCGTCCCGGCGGAGAACTCACCATGCGAAACTTTGCAAAAAGCGTGGCACTCGGCACCGGCGTGGGATTACGTTATGACCTGACGTTTCTGGTTATCCGACTCGATTTGGGAATTGCCCTGCACGCACCATACGACACAGGAAAAAGCGGCTACTACAATATACCGAAGTTCAAAGACGGCCTTGGCCTTCACTTCGCTATCGGCTACCCCTTCTAAAGAGAGGAAGGGACAAAAAAAACGAGGACACCCCGATATCGCATCGTAATGTCCTCCACAATCATTGAGGGATATATATTTTAATACTTTTGTAGTCAAACCAATGGTACAAAGATAGAAATATTATTCGGAAAAAGATATTTTATCAATATTAAAATTCAAAAAAAGAATGTTTTTTTCTTTTTCCGCTCACAAATACATTTTCCTTCATATATTTTTGTAGCTTTGTAGTCAAAATATCAATTTTTAAATAAATAGACTATGAAACCTACATTATTCTTATTGGCAGCCGGAATGGGTAGCCGTTATGGTGGCCTCAAACAATTGGACGGACTGGGTCCTAACGGCGAAACTATTATGGATTATTCTATCTATGATGCCATTAACGCCGGATTTGGTAAACTTGTTTTTGTTATCCGCAAAGATTTCGAACAGGATTTCCGCGATAAAATCATTTCTAAATACGAAGGACACATTCCTTGCGAAATGGTCTTCCAAGCTTTGGACGCACTGCCCGAAGGTTTCACTTGTCCTGCCGACCGTACCAAACCATGGGGTACCAACCATGCAGTCATGATGGGCGCCGATGTTATCAAAGAACCGTTTGCAGTAATCAATTGTGACGATTTCTATGGCCGTGACTCATTCCAGGTAATGGGTAAATTCCTTGCAAATCTTCCCGAAGGAGCTAAAAACACCTATTCGATGGTAGGCTTCCGTGTAGGTAACACACTGAGCGAAAGCGGTACTGTTTCTCGTGGTATCTGCGAAACAAACGAAAAGAATCTGCTGACTTCCGTAGTAGAACGTACCAAAATTCAGCGCATCGACGGAGAAGTGAAATATATCGACGATAATGGAGAATGGACAGCAACAGCCGACACTACTCCGGTTAGTATGAATTTCTGGGGCTTTACTCCCGATTACTTTGCATACAGCCAGGAATTCTTCAAGACCTTCTTAAGCGATCCTAAGAACATGGAAAACTTGAAGAGCGAATTCTTTATTCCGTTGATGGTAGATAAATTGATTAATGACGGAACAGCTACCGTTGAAGTTCTGGATACTGCCAGCAAATGGTTCGGTGTAACTTATCCCGAAGACCGCCAGAGTGTAGTAGACAAAATCCAAGCATTGGTAGATGCCGGTGAATATCCTGCCAAACTGTTTTAATCATATATCATAAAGTGAAAAAGAGGACACATTCAAATAATGTGTCCTCTTTTTCACTTTCTATACCCATACTAAAACCTTTTCAGTATCAGTGTATATACAAATTACAGTATTCACTAAAAGATGCAATTGCAAACAACTTATTTGATATTTTCAAGAATAAAAACAAAGGAATTAGAATTTGCTGTAGCAAACTGAATTTAATACCTTCATGGTGTTTATAGCAACGATGCTTTAATCTGCGAGGTTATACCTCTTGTGCGGAGTAACACATATCCCGGCTTTTTATTCTTTTCATTCAAGCTTGTTATCAGTAGAAAGACATAGTCCGTGGTGGAAGATTCTATTGTTTTTTAAAGGAACGGATGGCTGTACCATAATTCCGCGCCATGCTGTAGCATCCTATCTTATGGACATGAGCAATTTCCTGTTTGGCAAATTTCAAAAAAAGACATTTGCGGTACATCTGTCACCTTAGAAAAAGACGAAATTTTGTTATTACCTTCTTTACATGTACGAATACTGAAACGAACATATATTTTATCATAACACTACTTTCTGCTTTTTAATAACACGACAATCTATGGCAACATCAAAACTATTTTGTACATTTGTCCACTTTATTATCTGCAAACTTATACATATATATTATAAACATGAAAATAAATAAAGTATTAATGATAGCCGCTTCTTTCGCATTTATAACAGCATGCGGTGCCGGCTCTAAAAAAGAAAATCATAATATGGGAAAAGAAAAGCGTACTCAGGTAAAACTGGAAACAACAATGGGAAACATCACCGTAGAACTGTACAATGAAACACCGAAGCATCGCGATAACTTTATCAAACTTGCCAAAGAAGGTGTATATGACAGCACGCTCTTCCATCGTGTTATCAAGCAATTCATGGTGCAAGCCGGTGACCCGACCAGCAAAACGGCTTCTGATACCGCCATGTTGGGTAACGGAGATGTGGGCTATACCATTCCGGCCGAATTTGTTCCCAAGTTCTTCCATCATAAAGGTGTACTTGCAGCAGCCCGCGAAGGAGATAACGTGAATCCGCAGAAGGCTTCATCCGGTTGTCAGTTCTATATCGTCACGGGACGCAAATTCACCGAACCCCAACTGCTTGGCATGGAAAATAAGATCAATGAGCAACGCGAGGAAGCTATCTTCGACAGCTTGGCACAAAAGCACATGAAAGAAATCTATAAAATGCGTAAAGCCGGTGACACGGAAGGATTATATGCCTTGCAAGATACCCTCGAAGCCCAAGCACAGGCCATGGCCGATAAAGAAGAAAAATTCCATTTCACTCCCGAACAGATTCAAGCTTATACCACTGTGGGAGGTGCGCCTCATTTGGACGGCTCGTATACTGTATTCGGTGAAGTAGTGGAAGGTATGGAAACGGTGGAAAAGATAGAGATTGCCAAGACCAACCGTGCCGACCGTCCGTTGGACAATATACGTATCCTTAAAGCGACTGTTGTAGAATAACTGAAGTCACCCGCAAAAGATGATAGAAATCAACAGACATACCCTATCAAACGGACTACGCATTGTCCATTCTGAGGATAACACCACTCAAATGGTGGCACTGAATATCCTCTATGATGTGGGTGCACGCGATGAAGACCCCGAACATACAGGATTTGCTCACTTGTTTGAGCATCTTATGTTCGGAGGTTCCATCAATGTGCCCGACTATGACACGCCTGTACAGAATGCCGGCGGAGAAAACAACGCATGGACAAACAACGATATCACCAATTACTACATCACCCTTCCGCGCCAAAATGTGGAAACAGGTTTCTGGCTAGAAAGTGACCGTATGCTATCGCTGGATTTCAACCCACGCAGCCTGGAAGTGCAGCGCCAAGTGGTGATAGAGGAGTTTAAGCAACGAAATCTGAACCAGCCCTATGGCGATGCTTCTCATTTATTGCGTGCACTGGCCTACAAGGTTCACCCTTACCGCTGGCCTACCATCGGAAAAGAAATCAGCCACATTGCCAATGCTACTTCCGAAGAGGTGCAGGCATTCTTTTTCCGCTATTATGCTCCCGATAATGCTATTCTGGCGGTGACAGGACATATTACTTTTGAAGAAACGGTGGCATTGGCAGAGAAATGGTTCAGTCCGATTCCCCATCGACACGTTCCCCGCCGTTCGCTCCCCATGGAGCCGATGCAGACAGAGGAACGCCGCCTGACGGTAGAACGGAATGTTCCGGTGGATGCCCTGTATATGGCTTTCCACATGTGTTCACGCAATCATCCCGACTATTATGCATTTGATATGCTGAGCGATTTGCTGAGCAGCGGACGTTCTTCACGTTTCGTACAACATTTGGTACAGGATAAGCAAATATTTAATTCCATTGACGCATATATATCCGGAAGCATCGACAACGGTCTTTTCCACATCGTGGGAAAACCTGCGCCGGAAAAGACGCTGGAAGAAGCAGAAAAAGCTATATGGGAAGAACTTGCCTTACTGACTGAAGGCAGTATAGACGAGAACGAACTGGAAAAAGTGAAGAACCGCTATGAAAGCGAACAGATATTCAACAACCTCAATTACCTGAATGTGGCCACTAATCTGGCTTATTTCGAGTTAATCGGAAAAGCTGAAGACATAAATACAGAAGTGGAAAAATACCGTTCTGTCACGCAAGAACAGATTAAGAGAGCAGCGAAACAAACATTTTTGCCTGAAAATTGTTCCGTATTATATTATAAAGCTGCCGCCAAAGGTGCAAGCCACACTCCGTAAGAGAACGGAAAAATATATATAACCTATGAACCGTACATACATTCAACATTACAAATCTCTATTTACACTCGGAATTCCCATTGTCATCGGCCAAGTGGGTGTTATTATCCTTGGGTTTGCCGATACGCTAATGATCGGACATCATAGTACCAACGAATTAGCTGCCGCCAGCTTCGTAAACAATATGTTCACGCTGGCCATCATTTTTGCAACCGGCTTTTCGTATGGCCTGACCCCTATTGTCGGCAGTCTGTTCGGACGCGGGGAGACATCGGTAGTGGGGAGAATGCTCAAAAATAGTATTTTTGCCAATGTCCTGCTGGCGGTACTGCTTACCTTTATCATGTGGGTGCTCTATCTGAATATCCATCGTCTCGGGCAACCCGAAGAATTGCTTCCACTGATGAGACCTTATTTTATCGTACTGCTCATATCACTATTGTTTGTCCTCCTGTTTAATGCTTTCAAGCAATTTGCCGATGGTATCACCGATACCCGCGTATCGATGTGGCTGTTGCTGGGCGGTAATGTCATGAATATCATAGGTAACTATATTCTGATCTACGGAAAATTCGGCATACCTGAAATGGGACTGCTCGGTGCCGGTATCTCTACTCTCGCCTCCCGAATTATGATGGTAATAGTATTTGCTCTCATCTTTTTCTGTACTAAACGATATCATATATATAAAGAAGGCTTTGTACACAGCAAAATAAACCGTGCCGATTTTATTTATCTGAACAAACTTGGTTGGCCTATCGCATTGCAGATGGGCATGGAAACTGCATCATTCAGCTTAAGTGCCATTATGGTGGGCTGGATAGGGACTACAGCACTTGCCGCTCATCAAATTATGCTTGCCATTTCACAGGTATGCTTTATGATGTATTATGGCATGGGGGCAGCTGTGGCTGTACGTGTCAGCAATTTCAACGGACAGAATGATAGAGTTAATGTACGCCGCACTGCATATTCGGGCTTCCACATCATGTTGGGTATTGCCCTTATAGGAGCGCTTCCCATCTTCTTATTAAGACATCAATTGGGAGGCTGGTTCAGTGATAGCCAGGCAGTGAGTGTGACGGTGGCACAATTAATCATCCCGTTCATTGTCTACCAATTCGGTGACGGACTCCAAATCAACTTTGCCAATGCACTGCGAGGCATTGCAGATGTCAAACCGATGATGTATATTGCTTTTATCGCTTATTTCCTTATCTCCTTACCTGCCGGATATTTCTTCGGATTCGTAATGGACTGGGGAATCGTAGGTATCTGGATGGCCTTCCCATTCGGTCTCACTACTGCCGGTATCATGTATTATCTACGTTTCCGGTCGCGAACGCTTGAAAAACATTAACCATCATTTTGAAGTTTTCGTTTATGCCACGTTTATCAACACAACTGAAAGTAGCTTCCGGCTACATCTTGCTCACGCTTCTGTTATTTGCTTCCATTCAGTATATCAACCATGAAATGAAAGCATTGACCGAAACGGATGACAACGAAACCATATTGAATTTACGCCGACGGGTAACCAATGAAATTGTCGGTCAGCTGTATCAGGCTGAAATCATCGGACAATCCTTAAGTGCCGGTCAATTGGGACAATACTTCCGTTACAAGGCATCCATGCAAAAGGCGAACGCTGCAGTTGATTCATTGCGAAGCTTGTTGACAGATAGTATCCAGACCCTCCGCTTAGACACTGTCGAGATGTTTCTGACAGAAAAGGAACGCAATATGCGCAATCTTCTCCGCGCCATCCAGGAAGGAGGTACCGACAAAATTTATCAGCAACATATCGAAAAACTGATAGCTGAACAAGATTCATTACTCAACCTTCCCCATGTACGCCGAAAAGTAGTGACACATACCAATTCTTACATTATCCATAAGAAGCCGAAAGGATTTTTCAGAAGACTGGGAGAAGTCTTTTCTCCCGGAAAGGGCGACTCCACCCAAGTCAATAATGTGATTCAGGAAGAATTTACAGATACATTGACGGAATCATACAGTCCGACCGATACTGTTGTCACACTGCTGAAAAACGTACAGAGTCGTGTAACCGACACTCAACAGCAGCAGTTGAAGATGCTCAACCAACGGACACAGTCCCTGCGTCTCAGCGGCTTAAAACTAAGTCAGAAAGTGAACCAACTGTTAAGCACCATCGAAGATGAAGGGCTAAGAATGGCACAACAAAAACAGATACAGGAAGAAGAAATCCGACAAAGTTCGGCACGCACCGTAGAGGCCATAGCCATCGTAGCTGTGCTACTGGCAAGTATCTTTCTGATTTTTATCTGGCGGGACATCACACGCAGTAACCACTATCGCCGAGAATTGGAGAAAGCCAAACGCCGCGCCGAAGACTTACTGGTAGCACGCGAAAAGTTAATGTTGACCATTACACACGACATAAAAGCACCGGTAGGTTCTATTATTGGTTATACCGACCTGTTAGAGCGAATCACCACAGAAGAGCGACAACGCTTTTATCTCAACAATATGCAAAGCTCTGCCAAGCATTTGCTGAGTCTGGTGAATTCGTTATTGGATTATCATCGTCTGGATGCCCATAAAATGGATGTAAACAAGGTAACATTCAACCCTCATCAATTATTTGACACCATTTATATAAGCTTCAAACCAATGGCAAATGCCAAACATTTGCTATTGGAGTACGACTGTGGAGAACCCTTAAACCGCTTATATATAGGCGATCCGTTCCGCACCAGACAGATAGTAGAGAACTTGCTTTCCAATGCATTAAAATTTACACAAGAAGGAAGTATCACGCTCCGTGCAGCATTGGAAAACGGACAACTGCACTTCAGCATCAGTGATACCGGTTGTGGAATCAGTGAAGAAGAACAAAAACGAATATTCCAAGAGTTTACCCGCCTGCGTAATGCACAAGGACAAGAAGGTTTCGGACTGGGACTGGCCATTACAAAAAAACTTATTTTATTGCTCGAAGGAGATATCAGGATAGAAAGTGAAGCGGGAAAAGGCAGTACGTTTCATGTATACCTTCCTCTTCCTCAAGCTCCCAATACCGATAAAAAGAATAAAAGAGAGGAAGGTATAAAGAACTTTATCCTCATTGACGATGACCGCATTCAACTGCAATTGACTGCCGCCATGCTTAAACGTCCCACCATCCATGTCACCTGTTGTGAACAGCCTGAAGAACTTTTCCGTCAGTTGGAAGAGAATAAATTTGATGCACTTCTGACCGACATACAAATGCCCGCCATGAACGGCTTCGACCTATTGGATGCCATCCGTGCACTTCCGGCTGTCCGGGCAAAAACAATTCCCGTTATTGCCATTACCGCACGTAGCGACATGGACGCTGAATATTTCCGTTCCAAGGGTTTTGCCGGATGTCTCCACAAACCCTTTAACACACATGAAATTTTCGAGGTTCTTTCGCAAGCCATCCGGCAAGACTTGACAGATTTGGAAGAGACCGGCACTGAAATCCTACAGTCACCAACCAATGACAGTTCACATACAGACTCGTCTTCATTGGACTTCTCGGCTCTTACCGCTTTCTCGGAAGATGACCCCAACGCAGCGAAAGAAATCATCCGCACATTTGTGTCGGAAACAAAAAAGAACCGGAGCTGCATGGCCACCGCCCTTGAAAATGAGGAAATAGAAGGAATAACCGCCATGGCACATAAACTTTTGCCTTTATTTACCATGCTGGGAGCCAACACTTCTATCGCACCTCTCACCTGGCTGGAACAAAGACGGGGAACAACCGAAATGACCTCCGAAATACGCGAAAAAGTTTTATTTATCCTTGATGAAATAGACAGAGTAATCCGCCAAGCTGAAGAACAGATTTAGACCTTTATAAGTTAAAAGGTATTAGAAAATCCTCCGGCATTTCGAAGCATAGTAAAAAAAGGTATATTTTTGTATCATTAAAAACATAAAAATGCCATACTCTATTTTAATAGTAGAAGACGATTTAACTTTCGCCACCATGTTAAAGACATGGCTAGGGAAGAAAGGGTTTCTGGTAGACACTGCCGGCAATAGTGCACGTGCCCGAAAACAACTGGATGCCCAATCATACAACCTTGTGCTTTCAGATCTGCGTCTGCCGGATCAAGACGGTATTTCTTTACTTGCATGGATGAAAGAGCATGGACACCAAATTCCCCTTATTATCATGACCGGCTATGCAGATATCCAAAGTGCTGTACAAGCCATGAAAAATGGTGCCAATGACTATATCTCCAAACCAGTACAACCAGATGTACTGCTAAAGAAAATAAATGAAGCGCTACAAAACGAAACTGTTATTGCAGCTCCTTCCGGCTCTGCTCCTTCCATATCAATTGCTCCATCATCCAATTTTCTGGAAGGTGAAAGTGAAGCAGCACGCCAATTATATAATTATGTAGGCTTAGTTGCCCCTACCCCCATGTCAGTTCTTATCAATGGAGCCAGCGGAACAGGCAAAGAATACGTTGCCCACCGCATCCATCAATTAAGCAAACGTGCCGACAAGCCATTCATTGCAATAGATTGCGGCTCTATCCCCAAAGAACTTGCAGCTTCCGAATTCTTCGGCCATGTAAAAGGCTCCTTTACCGGAGCACTTAACGACAAAACCGGTGCTTTCGTCGAAGCCAATGGCGGCACACTGTTTCTCGATGAAATAGGAAATTTGAGCTACGAAGTACAAATCCAACTTCTGCGCGCCCTGCAAGAACGGCGTATCCGTCCTGTAGGTTCCAATAAAGAAATAGAAGTAAATGTCCGACTTATCAGTGCAACTAACGAGAATCTTCAAAAGGCTATTGAAAAAGGTAATTTCCGTGAAGATCTCTTCCACCGAATCAATGAATTTACCTTGCGTATGCCTTCTCTGAAAGAACGTCAGGAAGACATCTTGCTTTTTGCCAATTTCTTTTTAGATCAGGCCAATCACGAACTCGACCGACATCTGATAGGTTTTGACGCGGCTGCCAGCAATGCACTGCAAACCTACTCGTGGCCCGGCAATCTTCGCCAACTGAAAAATATTGTAAAGCGTGCCACACTGCTCGCACAAGGCAGCTATATTACTTTAACAGAATTGGGATATGAACTGGTTGAGTCATCCAGTGCTTCTCCAACAAGCACAAGCCTCAGTCTGCACGACGAGGCAACAGAAAAGAAGCGCATCCTGGAAGCCCTTCAACAAACCGGAAACAACAAAAGCAAAGCAGCCCTCTTATTGGGCATTGACCGCAAAACACTGTATAACAAACTGAAGCTATACAATATCCAATAAAAAAGAGGAGTGGGGAATAATTCCCCACTCCTTTCCACATATTCCCCATTTTTTTCACATTCCCCACACTGAGCTAAACTCGCATTTACACTGTAAATCAATAAGTTATAAAACAAATTATACTTTGGCATGCCAATTGCTCTTTAAATATCAGAGAGAACAAACGAGATAAACTATTAACCTGTAAAAACTTACAATTATGAAAAAATTATTTGTAGCAGTAGCATTAGTAATGGGAATTGGAACAAGTGTATTTGCTTACAACATGAATCCGGCAAGTATCGAAACCGTTACAACAGTGAATGATTTCACTCCAATCGAAGTAAAAGATCTTCCGGCAGCTGTCCAAGAAGCCATTACCAAAAACTATGCAGACTTAACTATCAAAGAAGCTTCAGTTGAAGCAAAAGAAGATGGTACAAAGACTTATAAAGTTGTTTTAACCGACAAAGAGGGTACTGAGAGCACTGTACTTTTCAGCGAAAGCGGAGAAGTGTTGAAGTAAATGAAAGATGCCTAAAATGAAAAAAGGGAATGCTGTGAAGCATTCCCTTTTCTATTTCTTTAGTCCATATCAAAACCGTTCCACAAATTACCTGCGGGCACCGGTGCCGTTAATTCAATCAGTTCTTTCGAAACAGGATGAATAAACTTCACCATCCGTGCATGAAGACAAATGCTACCATCCGGATTGGAACGCTGAGCACCATATTTCAAATCGCCTTTGATAGGACATCCCATTTTTGCCAGCTGACAACGTATCTGGTGATGACGTCCTGTCTTTAAATCCACCTCCAGCAGATAATAATTCTGTGAATGACCTATAAGCTTATAATGAAGTATCGCTTTCTTCGAGTTCTTTACTTCTTTATCATATGCATAAGACTTATTCTGTTTCTCATTGCGGACCAAATAATGAACCAATTCGCCTTCCGTTTCTTTCGGACACTCTTTCACTATCGCCCAATAGGTTTTCTTTACGTCTCCATTACGAAACATTTCGTTCAGTCGTGCCAACGCTTTACCGGTTTTGGCAAAAACCACTAAACCACTGACGGGACGATCCAAACGATGAGTAACACCTATAAAGACATTTCCCGGCTTATTATACTTCTCCTTCAGATACGACTTTACCGTTTCCGACAAAGGAGTATCACCGGTTTTATCCCCCTGAACAATCTCAGAAGAAGTCTTATTGACTACGATTATATGATTATCTTCGTAAACGACTGTCATGCAAAGATTACATATTCATACCACCATCTACCTGAATCACTTGTCCGGATACGTAAGATGACATATCAGAAGCAAGGAATGTAGCCACATCAGCCACATCTTCAGGAGTACCGCCACGACGCAAAGGAATCTTCTTAGCCCATTCCGCTTTTACCTCATCACTCAGTTTGGCTGTCATATCAGTAATGATAAAGCCCGGAGCAATAGCATTGGCACGAATACCGCGAGAGCCCAGTTCCTGAGCAATAGACTTAGCCAAACCAATCATACCGGCTTTAGAAGCTGAGTAGTTACATTGACCGGCATTTCCGTGAACACCTACCACCGATGCCATATTGATAATGCTTCCGCTCTTCTGACGCATCATGATAGGAGTACAAGCATGAATAAAGTTGAAAGCAGATTTCAGATTGACTGCAATCACTGCATCCCATTGTGCTTCGCTCATGCGCATCATCAAGCCATCTTTTGTGATACCGGCATTGTTGACCAGAATATCAATAGAACCGAAATCTTCCTTAATTTGATTCACTACTTTTTCTGTATCTTCAAAATTTGCAGCATTCGAAGCATAACCTTTTACCTTCACACCTAAAGCAGCAATTTCTTTTTCAGTATTCTGACCATTCTCGTCGATAACCAAGTCTGTGAATGCAATGTTTGCTCCTTCAGAAGCAAACTTCAACGCAATTGCTTTACCAATACCACGAGCAGCACCTGTTACAATCGCAGTTTTTCCAGTTAATAATCCCATTTTGTTTTCTATTTTACGTTATTAATTAAATTATTCTTTTCCGGTATCTTTGCGTCCCAGAGCACCGAATACGATTTTCGCCACATAAGCCCAACCGGCTTCATCATCCAGCTCCTCCGCTATCTGTCCGCGAATATACGGCACTTCAATTCCCTTAATACAATAATGTACAATATCAGCTATGATATCTACATTATCAATATCAAAAATACCCTTGTCTTTTCCTTCCGCCAATACTTGTTTGAAAAGTTTGATTTCTTTTGCATCAAAGTTTTTACGCACAGCTTCCACACGCCATATATTACGGAAGAAGCCGGCCCGCAATGTTCCGTTTCTATACACAACCATTTTGATAGAATCCAAATGCGTCTCTATCAATTTTAAAATTTTTTCGTCCGGAGTGATATCTTTTTTAGCGACTTGTTCCATTGCATCCGAAAGCATTTCCAACTCAGATTCCACCACCGCCATGTAGATATCCTCCTTGCTTTTGAAGTACGTATAAAGGGTGCGTCTTCCTTTTTTAGAAGCCACCGCTATATCGTTCATCGTAGTGTCATCCACCCCCTTCTTAGCAAAAAGCTGACGGGCAACGTCTACCAATTTAGCTCTTGTCTTTGATACTGCCATATAGATTCAGTTGCACATTATTTATATATGTGAGCAAATTTACATTATTAATTTGGACCATACAAGCAATTAAAGTATAATATTCATATATACGTTAATTAACATTCACAATACACCCTAATAATCAATCACTTATATTGATCACATATTTTAAATTGAAAAAATACTCGAGAAATATTTGGAGTTAAAGAAAAAAGTCGTACCTTTGCACTCGTAATCAAAACACAACATCGCGGAGTGGAGCAGTTGGTAGCTCGTTGGGCTCATAACCCAAAGGTCGTCTGTTCGAGTCAGGCCTCCGCAACCAATAAGAGGCTAAATATCTAAAATTAAAGATATTGGCCTCTTTTTCATTAAACAGGTAAGACAAAAGCGAGACAATTAAAACAAAATGCTTTCTAAGGGGCAGTAGAAATTTAGTGGGGATTATAGTTTCCTATTCTCGCCCGAAATTCTGACCTCTGCCTCATGGCTCGTATCGTGCTTCCTTCTGAAACCCTCAATTGCTTTTCACCGGTCCGTGTTGAACAGACTTCAACAGAAACACACATTCATCTTGATGAACGGATGCCCTCTGCATTATCCGATGATGTGCACTTTGAATCCAAAGGCTTCATAGAAGCAGTAAGCATCACAGGTTTTCCCATCCGTGATCCCATAAGGTTTGTTTTGATCCCGTTTTGAACTCCCTAAGTCGTTTCACTAGCCGGTTTAAACGTTTCCGTCCTTTCGATTATGCCTGTCTATAAGTCGAATTACTACAGTCTTCCACAGTGGACCGTATAGTCCGTTACGGTAGACCGTACAGTCCACGGCAACGGACTATACAGTCCATTGCAGTAGACTGTAATAATCTTCCGTTCAAAAGGACTTGGCCGGCCCTAAGAAACGCCTTACTCTTTCCTCGACCAGTGATATGATATGTTAAACCCTCAAGAGTGACAAGTGGTCCGCTACTTCACGATCAACCGGACTGTTCCCGTTAAATCGCTGTTGACACATTGTCGGCAGGGGATATTTCACCGCTTCCCACGCAAATTTCTGCATCTTTATCATACAGAATTGCTTTCTAACGCAGAACAAACAAGAAGTCAACACCCAAACTTCTAAAAATGCGTAACTTTGCACCGGTAAGACCCTCAAGTTATTACGTTGTTTAATACACCATGATAAAATTAACCTCTGACAGCCTTGCCAATTAATGGAGCTATCAGAGGTTTGACTAAAATCAGTTATCTTGAAAACGTAACGATTCACATATTACAATATCTTCCATTATACTATTACCATCCAATCGGTTGCTTCAAATTGGGATTTAAGACCAATTCATCTTTTGACAGTGGATAATAATAATATTTAGGTGCAATAAATTTATTGGCATCCTCATCTGTATCAGAATAGAAGCGAATATTTCCCTTATCACCTTCACTTAAATAAATCTGTTTTGGAGCACCGTTTTCATCTTCTGTGTAATACACAGAAAGTTCTTTCAATTCTTCATCAGTATATCCCATTTTATCATTGGGAGATTTGAACAATGCCACATCAGGCACACCGTCACCGGTACAATCATATACACCGAACCCCGGGAGATAAACACCTTCGAATGGTCTTTCATAGATGCTGCCGGCAGCCCAGCGCATTGTATCATCGTAACGGAAACCTTCACATGCCAATTCCACCCGACGTTCGCGACGTATTTCAAGTATGACGTTTTTCAATGCCCCACTTACGCTTGGATATAATGCTTCCAAAGCCGGATCTATCGGAACATTTATAGTCATTTCGGGCATTCCCACACGACTGCGGAGTAAATTAACTGTTGCGTTCAGATCGTTTTGGGTCAATATGCCGAGTTCTGCTTTTGCTTCCGCATTTATTAATAGAATTTCGGCATAACGGATGATAGGAAGGTCGGTTATATTTTCACCCCACCCACCATAAGTTGCGTCTGTACGTGGCAAAAATTTGATTTGCCCCAAGCCACCGTAATCCAATACAATTTTAGTGGGCAGCGTACTATTGTCCCCTTCGTTAATAAATCCAGGATACATAATTGTCTCAGCCATACGGGGGTCACGGTCAGTAAACATGTCTACAAAAGTCTTGGTACGATCTGCCTCTGTGATAGGAGTTCCATCCGATTTTAAATAACTATCGGCCAGGCTACGACTCAAATTCCATTGCCAGTTTAATACTGTTGAAGTGTTGTTCTTACGATTTAAATCTTTATCATAATCAGAGAATAAAATCATTTCTTTATTTTTGCTCAGATCAGGATTAGTGAATAAATCACGATAGGCAGCTGCCCCTTTTCCTGTGATTTCAAATTGTCCGGAACTCATTATTTCATCAGTAGCCCAAACAGCTTTTTCCAAGAATGAATTGGCAGTACCTGCCAGTTCACTTATCTCTTCATGATATTTGCGAAAAGTACCTTCATGTAAGGCTATGCGTGCCATATATCCTAAAGCAGCGTAACGAGTAACTCGTGTACGGCTGCTTCCCCCCTGCATATAATCGCAAGCATATTGCAAATCAGCCATCACCGAGTCAACGACCAACGAACGTGAATCCTGAGTTTTGTATAATGCTTCTTCATCATCTGTCGCAATTGGAGCAGAATACCAAGGAGCAGACCCATAATTCTTAATTAAGCCATAATATTGCAACGCACGACATAAACGGGCCAAGCCTATATAATGTTTCTTTTCATTTTCGTCACCCTCCACTTTATGAGCATTGACTAACATAAAATTGATATCATGAATATTTTCCCATACGCCATCCTTTTTCCATCCAAATGATCCTATTTTAGTCTCATCAATACGTCCTTTTAATTTTTGACTAAATGTATAATCACCTGTTCCATGACCGATATTATCAGAAAATAAATCGTCATACGAGGCTCCAAACATGCCATAAAAGCCATTGGTATAAGTTTCCAAATCGGTTACAGTTTTAAAGAATGCCTCTTCATTCAAGCTATCTTCCGGATATTTTTGCAGATAATCATCATTGCATCCGGTAAAAAGTGCACATCCCATAAAGGTAGCTACTGCATATATAGTTTTTAATTGTTTCATATCAGTAAATTAATTAGAAAGTTAAATTAACACCAAAAGAATAAGAACGTTGTAAAGGATATACTTTACTGCTGGAATCCAAGGCTTCCGGGTCGAGATTGGCCTTCAGGTGAGTAATTTCAAACAAGTTCTCACCGCTGAAATAGAAACGCACACGTTCAATATTCAATTTCCGGGTCAGGTCCTGTGGTAATGTATAACCTATAGTCAGGTTTTTCATACGTAAATAAGAAGCATCTTGCATATATCTTGTCTGTACACAAGCCAGCTCGCTACCTGTTGATTCGGCAATGTAAGCCTTTACACGAGGATAATAAGCATTGGGATTTTCCGGTGTCCAGTGGTCCAGATTATGAGTTTGTACATTTGTCCAAGGCTGTGCGTAGATTCCCCAAAAATAATGATTTCCACCGCCTGCATACCCGTCTCTCTTACCTATGCCCTGAAAGAATCCGCGAATATCAAATCCTTTCCAGTCTGCCGAAAGATCAAAACTATAAGGATATCGGCTCGAACTATTACCAATTTTGCGGAAATCACCCGGGTTAGCCAATGTCCAGTCACCTTTATTGATTTTTCCATCATTGTTTAAATCGGCAAACTTCAGGTCACCTACATAGAATTTATAGCTCTGGTCATCTTCACCTACTGCACTTTGGTCGGCATGGTTTTTAATTTCCTCTTCAGTCTGGAAGAAACCCTCAGTAGTCAATCCCCACATTTCGCCTATTTCCTGTCCCTCATAATAGTCTCCCAACCGTTTATTCGGGTTATCATATTTAGTAATGAATGCACGACTGTCGGCTAAAGCTACTTTAATACTATAGTTAAACGGTGAGTCTGCCAACATAAACTGATCTCTCCATCTTAAAGACAATTCCCAACCTTTTGTTTTCAGGTCAGCAGCATTAGTTTTGGGTTCACTGGCACCAAATACACTTGGTAACGTTTTACTTTTAGTCAGCATACCTTCCGTGTAGCGCACATAGTAATCAAAGCTGGCAGACAAGCGGTTGTTCAAGAGTGCCAGGTCAATACCTCCATTAATAGTTCTAACCTTTTCCCAAGTCAACGTATTCGATACCACTCCCGGAGCATACACGGCTACCGGCTGTGAACCATCCAATATTTGACCTATTTGTCCGGAACTCATAGTAGGCAGATAGGCATAAGTACCTACATTCTGATTTCCTAAAGCACCATAAGAAGCACGGAACTTCAACATATCCAAACCAATGCTTTGATTTATGTTTTCCATAAACTTTTCTTTCGACAAAACCCAAGCAACAGATCCGGAGGGGAAGAAACCAAAACGATCTTTTTTTGGGAAACGTGAAGTACCATCATAACGACCGTTCATTTCTAAAATATATTTGTCATCATAGATGTAATTAACGCGGAAAAACATACCTCTCACAGCCCATTCGCTGATATCTTCACCTATTCCTTTTTCTCCAACGGCCAATTCGGGAGTGGGGAAGGAAGAGCTGATCAAATCATCACGATACATAGAGAAAGAATTGGTCTTTCTGGTTTCCTGGTTAAAACCGAGTAAAGCTTGAACATAATGTTTATCTGCAAACGTATAGTGAAAATCAGTATACACATTATAGACATTATAATTATAGAACGAGGTAGAACGAGATGCACGAGTCGGACGTCCGCTAGCCTGCTCCGGTTTATTAGGACCTGTTTTATAGTGATAATTATGATAAGAATTACGATTTAATTCACTATCACGCCTCCAAGTGGCATCTGCTTTAATTTGCCACATATCTTTTATAATGTCCAATGTCAGACCAAATGTTGTTGAGAATTCACGGCTGTCATTTATTTTGCGTCCGCCTTCCTGCAAAGCTCCAAGAATAGCACCACCGTTTTGTGTCCATGAACCATCGGGATTACGAGGTACATCTAATGAGTTAGTACGGTTTACTTCGTGAAAGAAATCAGATAGTCCCCAATCTGTACGTCCGAAGCTTGGCTGATCGTAAGTTCGTTGTACAAATGAGGTATTGTTACTTAAGTTCAACCAATTTGTTATCTGAAAATCAACTTTACCGCGAATATTGTAACGATCATAAATATCATTTCCATAACGTAGCATACCATCCTGGCGTGCATATTCGCCTGATAAGTAATAAGAAGTCTTTTTGGCTTTTTGAGAGATATTGAAGTTTACTGTATAAGAGGGAGCTGAAGACTCATATACTTCATCCATCCAATCAGTAGAGCCATAATACAACCAAGATTCAGGATCATCCGGATTGATAACTACCCGATCTTCATTAGGATGTTCTGAAAAGTATTTGCCAATTTCCAATTGTTTTTCCGGATATAGATTATATAAGGGCGTAGCAGCATCGTGTTTGATTTTCATTACCGTATAAGGATCAGTGACGTGTTCCGGTACGCGTGTGACTTTACGAGTCGAATAAAATGCGTTTACGTTAATGGCAATTTTCTCGGATTTGGCCCGCTTTGTTGTTACCAAAATAACACCAAAAGCAGCACGAGCACCATAAATTGCAGCGGAAGCAGCATCCTTTAAAACAGAAACACTTTCAATATCATTGGTATTCAACCGGGAAAGCTCACCTGAAGTGGTCGGTATGTTATCAACCAAAATTAAAGGGTCACCACCGTTTAATGAAGTTTCACCACGGATATTGAATGAAGGAGTAGAGTTGGCAGCACCATTAGAAATAGTGATATTCAGGTTTGGAATTACACCTTGCAAACCTTGTCCGGCATTGATGATAGGCCTATCTTCCAAAGCTTCGGAAGAGATTGCATCGACAGCACCCGACAAGTTCACTTTTTTTTGCGTTCCATATCCTACAACTACTACTTCATCCAATAGAGAACTGTCTTCTTGTAGTCTGATTTTCTGCAATCCTGCTACTGCTTTGACTGTGACGGTCTTATAACCGATGAAGGAAATTTCCAGCACGGAACCTACCGGCGCTTTCAAAGAATAATCTCCATCAACTCCTGTGATAGTACCATTAGTGGTACCTTTTACCACAATGTTAGCTCCGATGATAGGTTCTCCTGTCCTAGAATCGATAACAGTTCCCTTGACATGGGTATCCTGCTGATTTACTACCGGATTATGTGAATCCTCACTTACCATTGAAATTGCAAAAGCATGTGGAGTGCTACATGCTAACAATGCAATTACTAAGAGACGTTCACTCCTTAGAGTGAAATTTTTCAAATTCATAAGCATTAATAATAAGGTTTACTATATTTAATAAAGACACGTTTCTCTAATTCTCTATCCGTTTAAGTTCTAGAAGAACTATGCCAAAAAATAATCACCTTATTATCAACACATTAAATAAATAGCTTTTTTATTCCCATTCCTCGATATATCCTTTTTACAAAGAACATAAGAAATGGTTTTCTACTTTATTTCTACCATTACACAAGAGGTATGGGAGGCATAATGAAAATAAATACATTGTGTTAATGGCGTTAACAATGATACGAAGATAAATATTAATACTTGAATGCTTAAACTACTATTATTATTTCTCTCTTTATAAAGATAAAGTAGGCTACTTATATTCTACCATACACGTTGAATAGTTAATAAACATTTATCCGTGTGCGATTTCAACTATAAATATGGCTGTATATTATATGTTTATTATATATTTGTAGCATATATTATTTTTCAAATGGAAAACATAGTTCTTCTAGTATTAATCTCTTTCTAATATAGAAACAGGTTAATATCACACTGTTAATCAACAATATACAAAAGCACGAACGTCCTTTCCTAATTGCTTTTTAAACCCGACAACACGACTTTTTCAAGTGAAGTAAACAATAACAATGTATATTCCGACCCCAATGGTGCTATATAAAATTATATTCGGATTGAAATACTATGCAATATAGTAACGTCAAACATTAAAGGCTTCTATATAAGAGTCACCTCTCAACAACAAAGAAACAGACCTTGTTTGCTAAATACAACTTAAAGGAAAGAAACCGAAGAATTAATGGAAAAGAAAGCCTTTACGAAAAATTATAAAATTACCCGGTCATGATTACAATAAACTCATACTATATTGTATCTTTGGGAAATTAATCCCTATTTAGTATAACATATCTATTATTATGAAGCAACGTATTCTACTTTATTATTTAATCGCCTTATTGCTTTTTCCTTTATGCAAAGTACAGGCGACCCATCAACCGGAATTCTCTACAGCCGGTTTCTATCAGCTGGCAAATTCCGGTCGCGATGTTTTCTCCATGAATCCTGCCTGGCGTCTGCACAAAGGTGCGGCACCGGGCGCCGAAGCTATCCACTTTGATGACCGGAACTGGGAAGTGGTCTCTCTTCCCAACGGCATCGAATATCTGCCGACCGAAGCCAGTGGTTGCATTAACTATCAGGGAGAAGCGTGGTATCGCAAACACTTCACTCCTGCCGATGCTTTAAAAGGTAAAAAGCTTTTCCTCCATTTTGAAGCCATTATGGGAAAAAGCAAAGTGTTTGTCAACGGCAAACTGTTGGCCGAACACTTTGGAGGATATCTGCCTGTCGTGGTTGATATCACGAATGCACTGAAGTGGGAAACAGATAACATTATAGCCGTATGGACTGACAATAGCAATGACCCCGGTTATCCTCCCGGCAAAGCACAGGATGTACTGGATTACACTTACTTCGGAGGCATTTATCGAGACTGCTGGCTGATTGCCCATAACTCCGTCTTCATCACCGACCCCAACTTTGAGAACGAAACAGCAGGAGGCGGACTTTTCGTTGCCTACGATAAAGTGTCCGACAACTCGGCGGAAGTTCTGCTGAAAACCCATGTGCGCAATGAAAGCAAAAAGACCTTTACGGGCGTAGTGGAATATGAACTGCAACAGCCGGACGGACGGCAAGTCGCTTTCTTAAACGATAAAGTGCAGGTTCGTCCGGGCAAAGCCATTACCTCTAAAGACAAAATCATCGTTAAGAAACCGATGCTTTGGAGCCCCGAAAACCCTACCTTATATAATTTAATAGTCCGTATCCGCGACAATGAAGGAAACACGATAGACGGCTATCGTCACCGAATCGGTATCCGTAGCATTGAATTCAAGGGCAAAGACGGTTTCTGGCTGAACGGAAAGCCCTACGAAAGTCCTTTGATTGGCGCCAACCGACATCAGGATTTTGCTGTGGTAGGCAATGCGGTAGCCAACAGTATTCACTGGCGTGATGCAAAAAAATTACGCGATGCCGGACTGAAAATAATCCGTAATGCCCACTGTCCTCAAGACCCTGCCTTTATGGATGCCTGTGACGAATTGGGATTGTTTGTCATTGTCAATACTCCGGGCTGGCAATTCTGGAACGACGCTCCTGAATTTGCCCAACGCGTTTACAGTGATATCCGCAATATGGTTCGCCGCGATCGTAATCATCCTTGCGTATGGCTGTGGGAACCTATTTTGAACGAAACTTGGTATCCGGCCGATTTTGCAAAAAACACACTCGACTTAGTAGCACAAGAATATCCTTATCCTTATTGTTACTCCGGTTGCGACAGCGAGGCACGCGGCCATGAAGTATACCCTGTCCTTTTCACCCATCCGGCCAATGCAGACAAAGACTGGGCTATAAAGAAGCTCGACCCCAAAATCACTTACTTCACCCGTGAATGGGGAGATAACGTAGATGATTGGAATTCTCATAACTCTCCCAGCCGGGTAGCTCGCAACTGGGGAGAGCAGGCAATGCTTATCCAGGCTTGGCATTATGCCGCTCCCAACTATCCGTACACCTGCTATGACGTGCTTTATCGTACACCACGCCAACACGTAGGAGGATGCCTGTGGCATTCATTCGACCACCAGCGCGGCTATCACCCCGACCCCTTTTATGGCGGATTGATGGATGTGTTCCGCCAGCCCAAGTATTCTTATTATATGTTCCAAGCGCAACGCTCGCCCAAGAAACAAGACCGCTTGTTCGAAACCGGTCCCATGGTATATATCGCTCACGAAATGACACCGTTCTCTCCTAAAGATGTAACCGTATATTCCAATTGTGATGAAGTGCGCCTTACATATAATAAAGGAGGAAAGAGCCTGACATATACCAAACCGGTTAGCCGGGAAGGAATGCCGTCTCCAATCATCACATTTAAGGATGTATATAACTTCATGAAAGACAAAAACATGTCTATGAAAGAAGGAAGGCAAAAGGAAGTCTTTCTACTGGCAGAAGGACTGATAAACGGAAAGGTAGTAGCCACTCACAAAGTATGCCCGGCACGCCGTCCTTCCAAATTACTTCTTTGGATAGATAATGAAAACACAGAACTGAAAGCCGACGGCTCGGACTTCGTAACGGTTATAGCCGCCATTGCCGATAAAAACGGCAACATCAAACGCCTGAACAATTACTATGTGAAATTCCACATCGAAGGTGAAGGACGCATCCTCGGCGGTGCAAACGTGTTGGCAAATCCGGCTCCCGTAAAATGGGGAACAGCACCGATATTGGTACAATCTACTCTGAAACCCGGCAAGATAAAGATAACAGCCAGTGTATTATTCGAAGGTTCGCAAATGCCGGTCAGCGCAGAATTGGAACTGGAAAGCAAACCCTCGGCATATCCTTTGATTTATGCAAGTGAAGAGGCAGCACTTATCCCAATGAAGTCTGACTCACAATCCTTTCCAATCACAGCCAAATCCCAAAAGGAATTGGAAAAGGAAAAAGCTGTAAAAGAGCAAAATGAACGAAAACTGAAAGAAGTAGAGCAACAACAAGCCGATTTCGGCGAGAAAAAATAAATATCATGAAAATCCTGTCTACCCATGACTTGCAAGCCATCATGCAGAGGGCAGAAAATGCGCTCCGCTTGCGTGAGCAAAGCAACAAAAAGATTGCCGAGAAGAGTTGTGGCCTTACCATAGGCACCGACCACCTGCAAATCCTTGTTTGTGGAGGAACCGGCTGCACTGCTTCTTCCGGCCATCTCATTGCCGAACATCTCCAAAAGGCATTGGAACAGTACAATATTGTCCATCAAGTGGAAGTTATCACCACCGGATGTTTCGGCTTTTGTGAAAAAGGACCTATAGTCAAAATCATTCCCGACAATACCTTTTACATACGGGTTACCCCCGAAGATGTTGACGAAATTATCACGAAACACATTATCAATGGTCACCGAGTGGAACGACTTCTCTATATCGACCCGAAAACCGAACGTGTTGTGAGCGACTCCAAGCACATGGATTTTTATAGGAAACAACAACGCATCGCACTGCGCAACTGTGGTTTCATCAACCCGGAAAATATAGAGGAATATATTGCCCGCCACGGTTATCTTGCTTTGGCAGACAGTTTGCTCCATAAGCAACCGATAGATGTCATCGGGGTTATCAAACGTTCCGGACTGCGCGGACGCGGAGGTGGAGGCTTCCCTACCGGGCTAAAATGGGAGTCTGCTCACAAACAAGCCGCTGATACCAAATATGTTGTTTGCAATGCCGATGAAGGCGACCCCGGGGCTTTTATGGATCGTTCTATCATGGAAGGAGACCCTCATTCCATTGTAGAAGCCATGACTATTTGCGGATACGCCATCGGTTCCCGACAAGGGTTGGTTTATATCCGTGCCGAGTATCCTCTCGCCATTCAGCGGCTTAAGACTGCTATTGCCCAAGCACGCGAATATGGTTTGCTGGGTGAAAGAATTTTAGGAACAGATTTCTGCTTTGATATAGAAATCCGCTACGGAGCCGGTGCATTTGTCTGTGGTGAGGAAACTGCTCTCATCCATTCAATGGAAGGAAATCGGGGAGAACCGACTTTGAAACCTCCTTTCCCCGCAGAAGCCGGCTATTTAGGTAAGCCAACCAATGTGAACAACGTGGAGACTCTGGCAAATATCCCCATCATCCTGACAAAAGGAGCCGAATGGTTCTCCTCTATCGGCACAGAACGGTCAAAAGGAACGAAAGTATTTGCCCTGGCAGGAAAAATAAATAATGTAGGCCTGATAGAAGTACCAATGGGAACAACCTTGCGCGAAGTAATCTACGACATCGGCGGAGGTATTAAAGGTGGAAAGAAATTTAAAGCGGTACAAACCGGAGGACCTTCGGGCGGCTGCCTCACAGAAAAACATCTTGATACACCGATTGATTTTGACAATTTACTTGCTGCAGGTTCCATGATGGGCTCGGGAGGAATGATCGTAATGGACGAAGACGACTGCATGGTGTCCGTTGCCCGCTTCTATCTCGATTTCACCGTAGAAGAATCTTGTGGGAAATGTACACCCTGCCGCATCGGAAATAAGCGATTGCTGGAAATATTAAACAGAATAACACAAGGGTGTGGAACAGAGAAAGACCTTGAAACGCTGTCTACTCTCGGGCATGTCATCAAGGATACGGCTCTCTGCGGACTGGGGCAGACTTCCCCCAATCCTGTACTCTCGACATTAAATAACTTTTATGATGAATATCTGGAACATGTCAAAGACAAGACCTGCCGTTCCAAACAGTGTAAGGCTTTGCTCACCTACAGCATCAATCCTGAGAAATGTATCGGTTGTCATCTATGTTTCAAGCATTGCCCCGCCGATGCCATTATAGGAGACGTGCGGAAACCCCACGTTATAGACCCGAACAAGTGCATCAAATGTGGCATGTGCATGGCACGCTGCAAGTTTAAAGCCATCAATGTTTGTTAACCCTGGACACACAACAACCTAAATTTCAATCCTGTATTTCAACTCTTAAAGAATGAATATTATGGAAGAACAGCAAATAACCCTGCAGATAGACCATCATTTTATTACCGTTCCTGCCGGCACCACCCTATTGGAAGCTGCACGTAAGATAGGGATTGATATACCTACCCTGTGCCACATCAACCTGAAAGGAACCTGCATTAAAAATAATCCCGCTTCCTGCCGGATCTGTGTAGTAGAAGTAGAAGGACGAAAAAATCTCGCACCCGCTTGCGCCACCCGCTGCACTGACGGTATGGTCGTCCGCACTAGTACCCTGCGCGTGATGAATGCCCGTAAAATAGTGGCCGAACTCATTCTTTCCGACCATCCCAATGAATGCCTCACCTGCCCCAAATCCGGTAATTGCGAATTGCAGAATCTTGCCCTCCGCTTCAATATCCGCGAAATGCCGTTTAACGGCGGCGAACTTTCGCCCCGGAAGCGAGAAGTTACTTCATCCATTGTACGCAATATGGATAAATGCATCTTTTGCCGCCGTTGCGAGAGTATATGCAACGACGTACAAACCGTGGGAGCATTAGGAGCTATCCGCCGAGGCTTCAATACAACCATCGCACCTGCTTTTGACAAAATGATGACAGACAGCGAATGTACTTATTGTGGACAGTGCGTAGCTGTATGTCCGGTTGGCGCACTCACCGAACGTGACCATACCAACCGACTGATAGAAGATCTGTCAAATCCTGATAAAATAGTTATCGTACAGACAGCTCCCGCCGTCCGTGCCGCCTTGGGAGAGGAATTCGGTTTACCAGCCGGAACATTGGTTACCGGAAAGATGGTTTATGCCTTGCGCGAACTCGGCTTTAATTATGTATTCGATACTGACTTTGCCGCCGATCTCACCATTATGGAAGAAGGCTCTGAAATACTCAACCGACTCACGCGCTACTTAAATGGCGACCGTTCTGTCCGCCTACCTATTCTTACCTCCTGCTGTCCGGCCTGGGTAAACTTCTTCGAGCATCAATTCCCCGATATGCTTGACATTCCTTCTACTGCCCGTTCACCACAACAGATGTTCGGTTCGATCGCAAAAACCTATTGGGCAGAAAAGATGGGTATCCCACGAGAGAAGTTGGTGGTTGTCTCTATCATGCCTTGCCTCGCCAAAAAATACGAATGTGACCGGGATGAATTTAAAACAAACGGTAACCCTGATGTAGACTACTCTATCTCTACCCGTGAATTAGCCCGACTTATCAAACGCGCCAACATCGGTTTCACTCTGTTACCTGATTCCGAATTCGACAATCCGATGGGAGTCTCGACAGGGGCCGGTGTCATTTTCGGAACCACCGGCGGAGTAATGGAAGCCGCCCTTCGTTCCGTCTATGAAATCTATACGGGTCATCCTCTGCAAAATGTCAACTTTGAACAAGTGCGCGGACTAAACGGAGTTCGTCGTGCTACAATTGATTTGAACGGTTTCGAGTTAAAAGTGGGTATTGCCCACGGATTAGGCAACGCACGTCATTTATTGGAGGATATCCGCAACGGACACAATAAATATCATGTAATCGAAATCATGGCATGTCCCGGAGGCTGTATCGGCGGAGGCGGACAGCCGCTTCATCATGGCAATTCAGAAGTGCTCTACGCCCGTGCCAATGCACTCTATCGTGAAGATGCCGGCAAACCGATTCGCAAATCGCACGATAATCCGTATATCAAAACACTATACGAAGAATATCTCGGCAAACCCTTGAGCGAAAAATCGGAAAAGTTACTACATACACATTACTTTAACAAATCCATTGACTAACCTCTTAAATATAGAAAACAATGTCTGAAATAAAACTTGCCTGTGAAGTGGCAGAACAAGTCAAAGCTATTTGCGACAAATATGGAAATCTTCCCGGTGAACTGATCAACATTTTACATGAAGCCCAACATCTGCAAGGTTATCTGCCGGAGGAGATGCAACGTCTCATCGCTCATAAATTGAATATCCCTGTATCCAAAGTATATGGCGTAGTCACTTTCTATACCTTCTTTACCATGACACCCAAAGGAAAATATCCTATCTCCGTTTGTATGGGAACTGCTTGCTATGTACGCGGCTCAGAAAAATTATTGGAAGAATTTAAGCGTGTCTTAGGTATCGAAGTAGGTGAGACAACTCCCGATGGAAAATTCTCATTGGACTGCCTGCGATGTGTAGGGGCTTGCGGATTAGCACCGGTAGTAATCATCGGTGAAAAAGTATACGGTCGTTTGCAATCAGTAGATGTAAAGAAGATAATTGAAGATTTGGAATAAACCGGAAGCCTTTTTCAACGACATTATTGAGCCTTTTACCACCAAAAACTCTTAATTCGTCGAAAAAAGCCTTTCTTTCATTGAATAGATTTGAAAAGACTACAAATTACATTTACCTTTGCTGATTGAAATAAAAAACTTGCAAAAGCAAAACTATGATGAAAAAGGCAAAAACATTTCTCCTTTTAGGCATTACATTGTGCATGTTCGGATGCAGCGATGATGATGACGACAAGTCGAATACGACATCTACTGTTCCTTTCTCTTTAACAGCTTCTCTGGAAGTGCGCAACGATGCTGCAACAACTCCGGGTATGCTGCAAGGCAATTGGAATGAAGGTACAAAACTGGCAGCCATGCACTCCGGCTTGACAGGAGTAAAGAAAAGTATCTTCACCCTGTCATCCACTTCTACCGACCTGTTTACCGGAGACATCTCGAATAAAGTAAAAAGTGATAAAGAAATCGCAGTATTTTATCCGGCTGATGCCATTACAGCAAACAGCAGTGATACATTGACCCAACAACTGAGTCTTGCCAATCAGGACGGAACATTGGCAGGAGTGGCAAATTATGATTATTCATGGGCTTTGTGCAAAGTGAATATGACTGCACAGTCGGGCTCGGGCAGTTGCGAAATGAAGAATCTGATGACCATCGGTAAATTTGAGTTTACTACCGATGGAAGCACACTGCTGAATGACATCTCACGCATCACTGTGACAGCCACTTCGGGAAAGCTTTATTCCAATGCAACCTTAAAGTTGAAAGATGGAGAATTCAGTAACACCACAGAAGGAAGCTTTACTATCAAGAATGATGCCGGATTACCGGGTAGTGCTTATATTTCTTTCTTCCCTTCGGAAGCACAACTACATTTCACCTTGGTAACCAATGCAGGTAACATATATGAAGCCTCAACAACAGAAAGCATTACATTGGAAAAAGGAAAGTATTATGCTTCTGCTGCCCTTACTTGCACTCCGGTAGCTCCTGCCAAAGTAGGCGATTACTATTATAGCGACGGTACTTATTCTACGGAAATGAATGAAGAAAAGACATGTATCGGTATTGTTTATGCCCTGAACGATAAAAATGGTAATCTAGACAAAACCCTCACCACATCTCCTTACGGACGTATCGTGGCACTAACCAATGCGCGAAACAAAGTGAGATGGGCAAGTAAATCGGAGGATATCGAAGGATTGAAAAACGATACTATTATCAATGGCACACAGCAAATCGGTTGTCTGCCCTATTTTAACGGTACTGCAGATTCCTATTTCTCCGATAATGCTGAAGAACAAATCAAAGGAACTACCATTAATACAGAAACAGGATTGATTACCGCCTGGCCGTCGGAAGGCATACTGAGCGACTTCAATGGAGCAACAAATACATCTTATATCAACAAAAGCACCTCTACTTATCCGGCAGGAAGTTATTGCTACCAATACAGCAAACCCGGAAAAGGAGCAGGCGAATGGTATCTGCCGGCAGTGGGCGAACTGGCACTGCTTTGGGAGTTACATCATGCCGGTGTGATATGTAACGCCAAGCAGGAATGTTTCAAAGATTTCGACCAGCAGAGTTATTGGACTTCTTCGGAAGGCAATAAAAACAAAGCATGGTATTTGAACTTCTTCAGTGGAATATTAATGGCAAACAGCAAAGGAAGTACTTACAATACACGCCCGGTATCTATGTTCTAAACACAAGCTATCAGATACTAAAAAAGGGAGTGTGTCAAAACTAAACGGGCCTATCCAATTGTCAGCTGTAGGGGCAGGGTTTGCCTGCCCGAAGACACAAAGCAA
>OHDD01000079.1_pt1 | contig 61405 bp, 44 predicted proteins | sample 1566941 | NCBI WGS metagenome assembly OHDD01 (sample SAMEA3879580, study PRJEB24766) | human gut metagenome | biome: human-associated habitat; feature: feces | place: USA | collected 1985/1987 | reverse complement strand
GGAGCCGGGCAGGGGGCGAGGAAACAGCGAAACGTCGTGCATGAAGGCTGCGGCAAAGCGATGCGGTCGATGGAAAGTGTACAAAACAAATTACTGCTATGATACACATGGAGTATTACCTGATCGTTTCGACGATCATGATGTTCGTGGGAATCTACGGGTTCGTCACGCGCCGCAACCTGCTGGCGATGCTGATCTCGGTGGAACTGATCCTCAATTCGGTAGATATCAATTTCGTGGTATTCAACCGTTTCCTGTTTCCGGGTCAGTTGGAGGGCTTCTTCTTCGCCCTGTTCGCCATCGGCATCAGCGCTGCGGAAACGGCCGTGGCTATCGCCATCATCATCAACATCTACCGCAACCTGCGCCACATCCAGGTCAAAGATTTGAAGAAACTCAAATGGTAACGGATTAAAACGCATCGACTATGGATTTTACCATTCTAATTCTCGTATTGCCGCTGTTGAGTTTCCTGGTACTCGGACTGGCCGGCACCAAACTCAAACCGGGAGCGGCGGGCGCCATCGGTACGGTCGTGCTGGGTGCGGTCACCGTGTTGAGCTACCTCACGGCCATTCTCTATTTCGGCGCCGGGCGTAACGCGGAGGGCATTTTCCCGACGCTGATGCCCTACAACGCCGTTTGGCTCCCGATCAGCCAGACGCTGCATATCGATATGGGCATCCTGCTCGATCCGATCTCGGTGATGATGCTCGTCGTCATCTCGACCGTGTCGCTCATGGTCCATATCTATTCGTTCGGCTACATGAAAGGGGAGCGGGGCTTCCAGCGTTATTACGCCTTCCTGTCGCTCTTCACGATGAGTATGCTGGGACTGGTGGTCGCCACCAACATCTTCCAGATGTATCTGTTTTGGGAGCTGGTGGGCGTGAGCTCCTACCTGCTGATCGGCTTCTACTACACCAAGCCCGAAGCGATCGCGGCATCGAAGAAAGCCTTCATCGTCACCCGCTTCGCCGATCTGGGCTTCCTCATCGGCATCCTCTTCTACGGCTATTATGCCGGGACATTCTCCTTCACGCCCGACGCACAACTGCTGGCCGCCGCCGGGACAATGATCCCGCTGGCCCTCGGACTTATGTTCATCGGCGGAGCGGGCAAGAGCGCCATGTTCCCGCTCCATATCTGGTTGCCGGACGCCATGGAGGGTCCGACCCCCGTATCGGCCCTGATTCATGCGGCGACGATGGTCGTCGCGGGCGTCTATCTGGTCGCCCGCATGTTCCCGCTCTACATCGGCTATGCTCCGGACGTGCTTCACTGGGTTGCCTACATCGGCGCTTTCACCGCGCTCTATGCGGCGGTCGTCGCCTGCGTGCAGAGCGACATCAAGCGCGTGCTCGCGTTCAGTACGATCTCGCAGATCGGTTTTATGCTCGTGGCGCTGGGTGTCTGCACCTCATCCGATCCCCACACGGGCGGACTGGGTTACATGGCTTCGATGTTCCACCTCTTCACCCACGCCATGTTCAAGGCGCTGCTGTTCCTCTGCGCCGGTTGCATCATCCACGCGGTACACTCCAACGAGATGTCGGCGATGGGCGGCATGCGCAAATACATGCCCGTCACGCACATCACCTTCCTCGTCGCCTGTCTGGCCATCGCCGGTATCTGGCCGTTGAGCGGTTTCTTCTCCAAAGACGAAATCCTGACCGCCTGCTTCGCATTCAGTCCTCTGATGGGCTGGGTGATGACGGGTATCGCAGGACTGACGGCCTTCTATATGTTCCGGCTCTACTACGGTATCTTCTGGGGCAAGGAGAACAAGGAACTGCATGCACATCACACGCCGCACGAAGCTCCGGCCACGATGACCGTTCCTCTCGTCGTCCTGGCCGTGATCACCTGCGTCGCGGGATTCATTCCCTTCGGCGATTTCATATCGAGCGACGGAGAAGCCTATACGATCCACCTCGACGGCGGGGTAGTGGCCATCAGCCTCACCGTCGCCATCGCTGCGATCGCCCTGGCGACCTGGATGTACCTGCGGGCCAAACAGCCCGTCGCCGACCGGCTCGCCACGACCTTCAGCGGCCTGCACAAGGCGGCCTACCACCGCTTCTACATCGACGAGGCGTATCAGTTCGTCACGCACCGAATCATCTTCGGCTGCATTTCGCGTCCGATCGCCTGGTTCGACCGTCACGTGGTGGACGGCTTCATGAACCTACTGGCCCGGACAACCCAGAGCGCCGCACTGGGGATCCGCTTCATGCAGAGCGGCAGCGTACAGCGCTACTGCATCTGGTTCTTTGCCGGGACGCTCGGCCTGACCCTTTTGTTACTCATCCTCCGATAATCCGAACGCTATGAATATACTTTCTCTGTTTCCGCTGATCCCCCTGGTGATGATGCTGGGGCTGTGGATTTCGAAAAATACGCGGCAGATCCATGCCGTCATGGTCGCCGGCTCCTCGGCACTGCTCGCGCTGGCGATTTATCTTGTGTTCCATTACCTCGGCCTGCGGGAAGCAGGCGCTACGGACGCGATGCTCCTTACGGACAGCGTCGTCTGGTACGCTCCACTCAACATCCATTACGCAGTGGGCGTGGACGGTATCTCGGTAGCCATGCTGCTACTGTCGGCCATCATCGTCTTCACGGGCACGTTCGCCTCGTGGCAGATGAAGAGCGACGTCAAAGCCTACTTCCTCTGGTTCTGCCTGCTCTCGGTCGGTGTCTTCGGATTCTTCATCACCGTCGATCTCTTCTCGATGTTCATGTTCTACGAAGTGGCACTGATCCCGATGTACCTGCTCATCGGCGTCTGGGGCAGCGGCCGCAAGGAGTATTCGGCCATGAAGCTGACGCTGATGCTCATGGGCGGGTCGGCCCTGCTGCTCTGCGGCATCCTGGGCATCTACTTCGGCGCCGGGGCGCAGACGATGAACCTGCACGAGATCGCCGCGCTGCACAACATTCCCCTCTCGCAACAGTACATCTGGTTCCCGATGGTCTTCGTCGGCTTCGGCGTGCTGGGCGCCCTCTTCCCGTTCCACACCTGGAGCCCCGACGGTCACGCATCGGCACCGACCGCCGTGTCGATGCTCCACGCCGGCGTGCTGATGAAGCTGGGCGGCTACGGCTGTTTCCGCGTGGCGATGTACCTGATGCCCGAAGCGGCGCACGAATTAAGCTGGATTTTCATCATCCTCACGACGATTTCGGTCGTGTACGGCGCTTTCTCAGCCTGCGTGCAGACCGATCTCAAATATATCAACGCCTACTCCTCGGTATCGCACTGCGGACTGGTCCTGTTCGCTATCCTGATGATGAATACCACGGCCGGCACGGGTGCCATTCTGCAGATGCTGAGTCACGGCCTGATGACGGCCCTCTTCTTCGCCCTGATCGGTATGATCTACGGCCGCACGCACACGCGCGACATCCGCGAGTTGAGCGGCCTGATGAAGGTGATGCCCTTCCTGGCGGTAGGGTACGTAATCGCAGGTCTGGCGAACCTCGGACTGCCGGGTCTGAGCGGTTTCGTCGCCGAAATGACAATCTTCAACGGCGCTTTCATGAATAACGACACGTTCCACCGCGTCGTGACGATCATCGCCTGCACATCGATCGTGATTACGGCGGTCTATATCCTGCGCGTCATCGGCCGCATCCTCTACGGCACCTGCCGCAACGAGGCGCATCTGAAACTCACCGACGCCACGTGGGACGAACGGCTCACGGTCATCTGCCTGATCGCCGCCATCGCCGGTATGGGTACGATGCCACTCTGGATCAGCGATATGGTAAGCGGCAGCGTTTCCACGATCATCTCACAGCTAATGAACTAATCCGACTATGAATTACAGCGAAATATTCCACTTCATGCGACCCGAATTGACGCTCATCGTCACGATCGCATTGCTTTTCCTGTTCGACCTGTTCGCCCCGGAGCGGCTCCGCAGATATTTCCACCCTCTGGCCTGCGTCCTCCTGACGGTACAGATCCTCGTCAATATCGTTCCGACACCGGACTCAGGGCAGCTGTTCGGCGGTATGTACCAGTACGAACCGATGCAGAGCATCGTCAAAAGCATGCTGGCTATCGGCACGTTTGTCGTCTTCCTGCAATCGAACGAATGGCTACGGCGCGAGGACACCGCCCATAAACGGGGAGAATTCTATCTGCTGACCCTCTCCACGCTGCTGGGCATGTACTTCATGATCAGTGCGGGCAACTTCCTGATGTTCTTCCTCGGAATGGAGCTGGCATCGATCCCGATGGCCTGTCTGATCGCTTTCGACAAATACCGCCACAACTCGGCCGAAGCGGGCGCCAAATACATCCTCTGCGCCCTGTTTTCGAGCGGTCTGATGCTCTACGGCATCTCGTTCATCTACGGCACGGCCGGTACGCTCTATTTCGACGACATTCGTCTGGACGGCTCACCGCTTCAAATTATGGCGCTGGTGTTCTTCTTCTCCGGTTTAGGCTTCAAGCTCTCGCTCGTACCGTTCCACCTCTGGACGGCCGACGCTTACCAGGGAGCGCCCACGACCGTCACTTCCTATCTTTCGGTCATATCGAAAGGCTCGGCCGCTTTCGTGCTGATGACCATTCTAATCAAGGTTTTCGCACCGATGGTGCAGGAGTGGCGAACGATTTTGTTCGTAGTCATCATCCTGAGTATCACGGTGGCAAACCTCTTCGCCATCCGCCAGCAGAACCTCAAACGCTTCCTGGCTTTCTCATCCATCTCGCAGGCGGGCTACATCATGCTGGGCGTGATCGGCGGCTCGGCCCTGGGCATGACCTCGCTGGTTTACTACATCCTGGTCTATATGGCAGCCAACCTGGCGATTTTCGGCATCGTTTCGGCCGTCGAACAACATACGGACGGGAAAGTTTGCATCGAGGACTACAACGGTTTCTACCGCACCAACCCCAAACTGGCCGTGCTGATGACCCTCTCGCTCTTCTCGCTGGCCGGCATCCCGCCCTTCGCAGGCTTTTTCTCGAAGTTCTTCATCTTCGCGGCCGCTTTCAAGGAGGGATTTCATCTGCTGGTTTTCATCGCCCTGCTCAACACAGTGATCTCGCTCTACTACTACCTGCTGGTGGTCAAAGCCATGTTCATCACCCCCGGCGAACACCCCATCCCGACCTTCCGCAGCGATCGGGGAACCCGTTTGAGCCTGGCGCTCTGTACTGCCGGTGTGCTGTTGTTGGGTATCGCCAGTGTAGTGTACGATTCGATCGGAGCGTTCGCCTTCGGCATGTAAGCGACGCATCCGCAGCATATTATCCGGCGGACGGCTCTTTCGGGCTGTCCGCTTTTTTGGAACCGGGAGCAGGGTTGCAGAAACGCCGAAATCTGCGTATCTTTGGTCACATCTAATAAAACGACGACTATGAACCGAATCAACACTCTCTTCGGAATCGAATACCCGATCGTTCAGGGCGGCATGGTGTGGTGCAGCGGCTGGCGGCTGGCCTCGGCCGTAAGCAACGCCGGCGGACTGGGCCTGCTGGGAGCAGGCTCCATGCATCCCGAAACACTGCGGGAACATATCCGCAAATGCCGGCAGGCGACCGACAAACCGTTCGGCATCAACGTACCGCTGATGTACCCCCAACTCGATGAAGTCATGCAACTGATAGTGGACGAAGGGGTCAAGATCGTCTTTACTTCGGCCGGAAATCCGAAGCTCTGGACAGGCTTTCTCAAATCGCACGGCATCACGGTCGTCCATGTGGTTTCCTCCTCGAAATTCGCCCGCAAATGCGAAGAGGCGGGAGTCGATGCCATCGTAGCCGAAGGTTTCGAAGCCGGCGGTCATAACGGACGCGAAGAGACCACCACCTTATGCCTGATTCCGGCCGTACGACGTGTCACCTCGCTGCCGCTGATCGCTGCGGGAGGCATCGCTACGGGCGCCGGGATGCTGGCAGCCATGACCCTCGGGGCCGAAGGCGCGCAGATCGGAACCCGCTTCGCATTCGCCGCAGAAAGCTCGGCACACGAAAACTTCAAAAACCGCTGCCTGAGTCTGGAAGAGGGCGATACGATGCTGATGCTCAAAAAAGTTTCTCCCACGCGCTTGGTCAAGGGCGGTTTCTTCCGCGAGGTCGAAGAGGCCGAGAACCGAGGAGCTACGGCCGAAGAGCTGAAAACGCTTCTCGGAAAAGGACGCGCCAAAAAAGGTATGTTCGAAGGCGACCTCGATAACGGAGAGCTTGAAATAGGGCAGGTGGCCTCGCTTTTCCGCGAGCAGCAAACTGCGGCAGAAATCGTGCACGACATCGTGACAGAATACCGCAACCTACTGAATGAAAGCAAAGAGAAACTGTCCATCTAAACCGACGCACAAAGAATGATCAACTACCTCCAAGTCGAAAATCTGACCAAGTCGTACGGCGATCTGGTGCTTTTCGACAATATCTCTTTCACGATCGGCGAGGGGCAGCGCATCGCTTTGATCGGGCGCAACGGTTCCGGTAAAACGACCCTGCTGAATATTCTCGCAGGCAAAGATACGGCCGACAGCGGAACGATCACGCCCCGCCGTGACCTGCGTATCGCTTATCTGGAACAAAACCCGGAATATGCTGCGGATCTAACCGTACTGGAAGCCTGTTTCCGTTCCGACAATCCGGCCTTGCGAGCCATCGCAGCCTACGAACAAGCCGTCGCCGATCCTGCGCAGGACGGGTTGCAGGAGGCCATGAGCCGTATGGACTACGAACAGCGGGCCAAGGAGATTCTGTCCCGACTAAAGATCAACGATTTCGACAAAAAGATAGGCCAGCTTTCCGGCGGACAGCTCAAACGTGTGGCATTGGCAGCGGTGCTAATCAGCGAAGCCGACCTGCTGATCCTCGACGAGCCGACCAACCACCTGGATACCGACATGACCGAATGGCTCGAAGAGTACCTCACGCGAAACAAGGCAGCCTTGCTGATGGTCACCCACGACCGCTATTTCCTCGACCGGGTGTGCAGCGACATCCTGGAGGTGGACCAACGGTCGGTCTGCTTATACAAAGGAAATTACGCTTACTACGTCGAGAAGAAGCAGGAGCGGGCCGAGGCCGCCGAAGCCCGGCGCGAGAGCGACCTGAATCTCTACCGCCGCGAGCTGGAGTGGATGCGCCGCCAGCCCCAGGCGCGGGCGACCAAAGCCCGAGCCCGCATCGACTCCTTTCACGAACTGGACGCCAGGCTGAAAAGCACCCGCACGCAGGCGTCGCTGAAGCTCGACGTTCAGGCTACGCGCATCGGTACCAAGATATTCGAAGCCAAAGAGCTCTGCAAGCGTTTCGGGGATCTGGTGATCCTCGACCGTTTCAACTACAACTTCGCCCGGTATGACAAACTGGGTATCGTCGGGGACAACGGCTGCGGCAAATCGACCTTCCTGAAGCTGCTCACCGGCATCATACAGCCCGACAGCGGCACGATCGAAGTGGGCGAAAGCGTCCGCTTCGGCTATTACAGCCAACAAGGGCTGGACTTCGACGAGGGAAAGAGGGTGATCGACATCGTAACCGACATCGCCCACGAAATCCACCTGGGCGACGGACGCCGGATGAGCGCATCGCAATTCCTGCAATATTTCCTCTTCCCGCCCGAGGTGCAGTACAGTTATGTCGCAAGGCTCAGCGGCGGCGAGCGCAAGCGGTTATACCTCTGCACGATCCTGATACAGAGTCCCAATTTCCTGATCCTCGACGAGCCTACGAACGACCTGGACATCGTGACGCTCGGCGTACTGGAAGAGTACCTGCAAGCATTCAAGGGGTGCGTGATCGTGGTTTCGCACGACCGCTACTTCGTCGATAAGGTCGCCGACCATCTGCTCGTCTTCTGCGGAGGCGGGGAGATCCGCGAATTCGCCGGCACCTACTCCGACTACACCGCTTGGAAACGCGACTACGAAGCGGCGAAACAGGCTGCCGTCGCCCAGGAAAAAGCCAAGAGCACGGCATCCGGAAGCAGGGGCGGGGAGATCCGGAAGTCCGGGACGGCCCCGGCAAAAACAGGAGCGGCACGCAAGCTCACCTTCCAGGAAAAACGGGAGATGGAGCATCTCGAAGCCGAAATACCGGAATTAGAACAGGAGAAAGCCGCGATCGAAGAAAAACTCTCGTCCGGCGACCTGCCGTTCGAAGAGCTTACGGCGCTTTCGGAGCGGATCACGGCACTCATGGACCAGATCGACACCAAAAGCATGCGATGGCTGGAATTGAGCGAGATCGGAGGTTGATTCCTTCCTTGCATACACTCTGAAACACCAGAATACGTCCTAAAGCCGATACACTCCTCTTTTCGGGGAGTGTATCGATATTTTTTTCTCGCAACAATTTTATTTTTCGAAAAATTTTTCTTAATTTTATTTCCGGAAGTTTACGATAAACGACCAATTCCAACTAAATTAACTCTCCATTTTTCTCAAGCCGCCTTCCCGGGCGGCTTGGTTTTAACCTTTCCGCAAGCATCCTCCATCCCGCAAGAACCGATTTCTATATTGAGCTTAAAAATTATTCGACGAACACCTCCGATACATCGATGGCTGCAACCCGATTTCACGACCATTTGCAGCGATAAACCGTCGCCCCCTTGGATTCTTCGGAACGGGAAACAAAAATCCGTCTGAACCACACTGCGTAACAACTCGCAACCGCAATAGTAAACGATACACATTCCGCAACCGCTTTTCGAAAAGCGAAATACCCGACACTTTTCAGCAATCGGAAATAACATCCACAAAGCAAAACCAGCCTCCGATCCGGAAGCTGGTTTTTACCTCCCAATAATATACTCCCCATTTCCGGGAAAGCGGAACAATATATCGATCAATCGTCGTACTCTTTCAACGCGAAACGCTTGTCATCGAAGGTCAATTCGATCGTATTGTTCAACTTCACTTCCCATTCCCGGCAAGTATGCTCGATTCCGACGAGGAAGGTTCCCGGAAAGTTCCGAGCGACGTAATCCGCAATCTGCGCCGGAACAACAGCCGACGGAACCGCCCGCGAACGGCTTTTAATTTCTCGCCACATTCCATTTCGGCGAAATTTCACTTGGGTACCGTCGGCGAAAACGACTTTATACGTAACTGCAAGTTCGTCGAGCGTCTTGATTACCAAAACGGGATTCTCTTCCGGATAATGCTGTGCGATAAAAGAGCGGGCCTCACCGGGCAGTTCCTGTGGCGCTACGGCTCTTTCACACTCTATATTCCATGCGATTGCAAAGAGTAGAGCGAATATAGCAACGACACCCGTGATCCATACCCACCTTTTTCCCGAGCCGGATTTCAAAACTTCGGGAATTTTAGTCATCATAGTCTATGACGTTGAAATTCAAATCGAATTCGACTTCCAATCCGTTCGACAGTTCGATTTCCCACGAATAGGCATCACGGTCGATCTTGCGGATAAACTGACCGGGGTAGTTCATCTTCGCTACGAAATCCGCGATCTGCTGGGGAACGATCGCCGCAGGAACGGCCGAATATTTACGATCGACCGCCGACCACTGACCGTCGGCACGGAATTCCACTTCCGTGCGGTCGGTATAAGTCACCTCATATTCCGAACCGAAGTATTTGCTCTCCTCAACCGCATAAGCTACGGTCAGATCCTTGAAATACGTAGCGAGAAACTCCTGCGCGGCTTTAGGAAGGTTGTCGATCGTAATCGGTTTCTCGCGTCCGTCGGCCTGGGCCGACACGATGCCTGTAAGCAACAATGCCACTGCTAAAATCATCTTTTTCATAATACATTGATTTTAATCAAGTGAATATTAGCCATACAAAAATTCAAAAGTTGTCTAGCCGATCCATCAATCTTCGTAGGCCTCGATATTTCCGTTCGTATCCACACGCAAATCATACTCTCGACGGTCTTTTCGTGCTTCGAACTCATACCACATCCCGCCGGAAGTTTCGATGCATTCAAATTCGTCGTCGTCGAGGGTATAGCCAGCCTGCTGCACCGCATCCAAAATATTTTGCGGCAACCGGTGGAGCTCCCACTCGGTGCGGAGCCAGTTGTTGCGACCGTCGAAAAGCACCTCTTTCCTGAGATTTTCGTGAAGAATCGTCAGTTCAAGACATCCGTCATCATAGTCGCGTTCCACGACCTTAGCTCCCGGATAACGATCGTTCAGGAAGCGCTCGATCTCATCCTCTACCGGCAGTCCATTACCTCCCGTGTTTCCCATATCTATTACAGGACGGGGAATGATCCGAACAGGGGAATCGTTTACGTAAATATCTACCTCTTTATGCCGTGTCTCCACTTCGACACACCAGAAAACGCTGATTCCGTCTGCCGTAGCCTTATCGAGTGACCATTTTTCGATGTCGTCGATATCGTTGGGGCTCGACAGCTGCTGGTCGGCCGCTACCGCATTGTAAATCGCTTCCGGCACGGCCGAACCAATATCCCGACGTCCGTATTCGATCTTTGCATAGATGCGGTTCCCCTGCGCATCGAAATAGAATTCATGCTTGTAACCGCCGCAAACAAGCTCGACTTCCGTACCTCCGTATTCCCGGTCCACGTCTATCACCGAGCCTCCGCCGTTATCATCGAGGTAACCTTGAATCTGCTGTTCGATACCCGCCGCAGGTTTCTCTGGAATATAGTCTTCATAACCATCATCCGCAGCATTGGTTACTTCGTTCACCAATACGCCTTCGGTCGAAAAATACAGGTCCATCCCGGTCGTTATGCCGTCTGCCGTGCGGGTGACGCCGATAACATAGACAACGGTCACACCCTCGCTGCCACCGGCCCCGACGACCTCCTTGCGCTCGAGCTTATCCACCTTACCAGTACGGGTCCATCCTTCGGCTTCGGTATATTTGCTGGCATCGAAACCTTCCCGGACAGCCTGCGGAAGTGCCGCGAAGTCGATATTCGTTTCGGTCATGGCCCATTGTCCGTTTGCATTTTCGAACCATGCCGCATTGTTGGCCCTGGATTCCGTCCGGGCAGCCTCGAAGAAAAAGTTCGCCACAGCATAGTCGCCTCGAAGGGACCATCGTACATCTTGGGCACCCGGATAACGAGCGTTAAAAGCCGCCAATACCTCCTGCGAAATATGTGAGTCGCCCGGTCCTCCGACTTCATCCTTGTCGCACGCAGCGAACAGGAGAGCCGTCGCAGCCATTGTTAAAACAGATAATGTTTTTTTCTTCGTATTCATTGTTTCGTTTACTTAAATGTTTATCAATAATTTGTACTGCGAAATCACAGCCTGAAAAATCTTTATCGGAAACGGACGGGGTATCAATCGTCGATACCTATCAAATTATGACTTCGATCAAAAGTCAGCTCCATTCCGTTATTCAACTTGACCTCGACCTCCTGCTTGTCGCGTTCGATTTTGATGACCGCAGCACCCGGATACAGCTCCTGTACTTTGGTTTCGATCGGCATCGAAACGATTCCTGCGGGTAACGACGAATAACGGCAATCCACCTCTTTCCACGCTCCGTTTCGACGGAACTCGACCTTGCTGCCGTTCGTAAACATCACTTCGTAAATGACTTCGAAAAAATCGCTTTCTTTTTTTGCGTAGGCGATTTTTTCACCGGGAAAATACCGGGCAATGAACTCTTGCGCCTGTCGCGGCATCTGTTCGGTTGTGACCGCACGGTCGTGATCGGCATAAGCCGGCGAGATTGTCAGCAGCGTGATGCCGATCAAAAACGCCATCATTTTTCTCGTGTTCTTCATTTTCTCAATATTTTTTATCGGGAGATCACCCGATCGGTTTGTATGGTACAAAATTGAGAACCGATTTTGGAGCGAATTTGGAATTTCGATATTTTAACAAAATATTTTTTCCGAACCCGATTATATATTTCGATACCCCGATCCGAAACCGGCCGATATGCTTCGACTTTCCTCCGAGAAAGGGATTTCGGACAGAGTCAGAACCGGTAACAGAGGGTTATCGCCGAAATCAGCAAAAAACAGTCGTCATATTCGAATGCAGCTGATCGTCGTCCCAATTATCGCCAGCTTACGCCAAAATGGTGGCGGCCATTTTCGAAGTAATAAATTAGTCCGAGGCGATAATAATCCGTTATGGCTTTGACCAGTGCCAAACCGAGCCCTGTCGAGCCTTCTTTTTGCGACCCCTGATAAAAGCGTTCGAAAATATGTTTCTCATCAAGCGGCGATACTCCGTCGTTAATAACCGTCAATACATTTCCCTCGATACGAATATCTACGGCGGCTCCGTCGGCACTGTGAAGGTAGGCGTTCTTGATCAGGTTGGAAACCAATATCGAACAAAGCGATTCATCCATCCGGACCGAGAAGGTACCGGGCAAATGCAGACGACAACGGATTTTATGCTCTCCGTATATATCGTCATAAAGCGCCTTCCGCTCCTCGACCAGGGGAACGAGATCGATGTCGGTGCTCTCCGGAAACTGACCGTTATCTATCTTGGTAAGCAGCAACAGCGTTTTATTCAGCCGGACGATATGGTCGAGCGTACGCCGCATCTGAATAATTTCGCCCGTCGTTTCCTCGTCCAGGTCCGCACAATCGAGCAGATACTCCATACGTCCGCCAAGTACAGCCAACGGAGTTTGCAACTCGTGCGAGGCATTGCCTATAAACTGTTTTTGACGCTCGAACAACTCCTCGGAGCGATCCACGGCCTGCTGTGCCGCAACATTCAATCGACGGAATTCGGTAATAGAGGTATCGTTCGGCACAGGCGCGACTTCGCGCCCGGGAGCATAGCTATCCAACCAATGCAACAACTCATAAAGCGGCAGCATGCTTTTATGGAACACCCACAAGGTCGTTCCGGAAACTGTCACCAAAAGGAAAAGATAGAGCCACACGACCCACCACATGACTGTTTCCAGCAGATCGTCTTTTTCGAAAGTAGGCATAGCCACCTTCAGTTCATAAAAATTACCGTCCTTATCCTGAAAAATAGTCGCCAACACCCGGGCCGGCTCGGTTTCATCCTTTTCCGGAATATACACCTCGGTATCGTAGTAGTCGATCGAAGGACGGGTGGCGACGTATCCGGATTCAACGGGGATGATCGTGTAACTGTTATTGGAACCTTCGTTCGAACGGGGCAAAGGCTCCCCGGCAAGCACCCTCATTACGATCAATTCCGAATAATCCTCGAGAGCATCGTCCGCTTCATCGTTTATCTCGTCCATCATGGTAAAATAAAACACGACCGCCCATAAAGCGATCAGCGGGAACAAGACCAGCGACAAACGAAGCGATATGTTATAGATCAATTTCATAAATGCATTGCTTAATCAATCAGTTTGTAACCGAAACCGTACACAGCTTTGATTTCGATCGAGGCTCCGGCCTCTTCGAGTTTGCGGCGCAGATTTTTGACCTGCGAATAAACGAAATGGAAATTATCGGATTGATCGACATGATCCCCCCATACGGCTTCGGCCAAAACTGCCTTATCGACCACATGACGCGGACGCTGCATGAAATACGAAAGAATATCGAACTCCTTTTTCAATAAAGCGACCTCCTTGCCGTCTATTTCCACTCGGCAACTTTCCGGGTCGAGCGTTACATTACCCAGCGCAATGCCGCCTTTCCCGCCACCGCGACTACGGCGAATGACACTCTGGATACGCGCCGAGAGTTCCGCCAAATGGAACGGTTTAGGCAGGTAGTCGTCCGCACCTTCTTTCAGCCCGAGGACCTTGTCTTCCAAAGAATCCCGAGCCGAGATAATGATTACGTTTTCGCGTTTATCCGCTCTTCGAAGACGCTCGAGAAGTTGCAACCCGTTGCCGTCCGGCAGCATAATGTCCAATAAGATACAATCATACGAATAGGCTGCCAATTTGTCCGAAGCCTCGGCGTATGTACTGGCCGTTTCCACGACATATTGCTCTTTGCGAAGTGCACGTGCCAGCAACTCACGCAATGAGGATTCGTCCTCCACGATCAATAATTTCATAACGACAAGTCATTTTAATACCACAAACAAAAATACCGATTTTGTAAAGAAATTGAAATGAACTCGAATATAATAAATTATATTACGGGAAGTTTTTCATTAGGCGTCTGCATATACTGATCTATAAAACTCCATAACTTATTTGCTATGTTTATAGTTATGCAACTTGCTAACAGACAAAACATTATCCGAAAATGGGGGAACGGACAGCCGTACGGACAGGTTCCGCCTTTCGTCTTCCGAAGAAAAGAAAATACATTCGCAAAAAGCAGAGGCAATACCTGCCGTTGCATGCCGTGAAGCGTACGATAGCCTGTACACGATCGAGGGGAGGGGTGATGCCCACATTTCAAAATGACCCGAACCCGGTCTTCCGGAATACTCGTAACCCAGCCACAGAACTACATCGAGCTCCGTAGTGGAAGTCCATAAAAACGCTTCACCCGCACTGAAAAATCAGCACGGGTGAAGCGAGGCGACCGCCCGTAAAATCGTTCCGGGCAACTTGTCGGCAAACTATCGGCTCTCCTGCCGGAAAGCCGATGGAGAGATCCCAGTATGTTTCTTGAAATAACGCCCCAAATAAGACTGATCCGGGAAATGCATTTTATAAGCGATCTCCTGAATGGGCAGGGTAGTGTTCTGAAGCAATACTTTTATTTCCATTATTACGATCTTATCGATCAACTCCTTGGCCGATTGATGCGTCGTCCGGCGCACGATGGCGGAAAGATAACGGGTCGAGATACAGAGCTTGTCCGCATAGAAAGAAACCTCACGCTCTTCGATACAACAGTCATGAACTAGGGAAACAAAGCGATGAAACAGCTCCATCTGCCGGTTGGAAGTCGTGGGACACTGGCTGCTGACCTTACGCTGGATCTTATCGTAAAGCTCCAGCATAATATTCTGCAACCGATTTCTCACGATCGTCTTTCGGAACATATTACCCCGATCCTGATAGGTGTAATCCATTATTTCGAACCAGGTAGACAATCCGGCAGCCATCCTTTCGTTTACTTGAGAAATGGGATTTTCCTTCAAAAAGCTGAAAAACGAGAGCCCCAGCCGAAATCCGGCCTCCCCGAACAGGTCGGGAGAGAAGGCGCCGAACCTCACCGAAAAGTCGGCCGACGCATCGTCGAACATCAATACGCTGCCGGGCAGTAAGAGTACGATCGTATTGAGCTGCAAAGGTCCCCGGCGAAGATCGACGGTCACCTGGGCATGACCGCTCGTACAAAGCAGAACCAGTGCGCAATCGCAACGGCAGGGATTATTGAAGAAATAAGCGAGATCGGATTTTCCGATAACAAAAGGTTCCTCTTCGGAAACAGCTATGGGGTTTGCTGCGGACATAATGATTTCTTCTTTTTTGGACAAACGAAAAGCCCCTGATATTATTATCGTACAAATATGGCATAAATATACCGAAAAGTGACAATATTATTCGCAAGAAAGAAAGTTACACATTAAATTTTACGGTACTTTTGCATGACAAAAAGTTTTTTAACGGGAAAATATTTTTTCAAAGTAATAATAATCAACCAAAAAACTATGAAGCAGAAGTTAATTCAGGCAGTCTTGTTCGGAAGCTGCATGGCTTTCGCCGTATCGTGCGGCCAGGCTCCGACGGCAAGAGGCGAGGCGGAATATTCCGTCATGACAATTTCGACATCGGACGTAACGATTCCGAGCACCCACTCGGCAACCATCCGTGGGCGCCAGGACATCGCCATTTACCCGCAGGTATCGGGTACCATTTCCAAAGTGTGCGTTAAAGAGGGTGAAGTAGTTCGCCAGGGACAGTTGTTGTTCATTATCGACCAGGTGCCCTACAAGGCAGCCCTGCAAACCGCAAAAGCCAACGTCGCAGCTGCCGAGGCCAGCGTAGCCACCGCTCAATTGACCTACGACAGCAAAAAAGAGCTGTTCGCCAAGAACGTCGTTTCGCAGTTCGACCTGCAAACTTCCCAGAACAACCTGCTGACGGCAAAATCCCAGTTGGCACAGGCCGAGGCACAGCTCGTCAATGCGGCCAACAACCTCTCCTATACCGAAGTGAAAAGTCCGTCCAACGGCGTAGTCGGTGTCCTGCCGTATCGTGTGGGTGCCCTGGTGAGCGCATCGATTCCCCAACCGCTGACCACCGTATCGGACAACTCCGATATGTACGTTTATTTCTCCCTGACGGAGAATCAACTGCTCGACCTGACCCGTGAATACGGCTCGATGGACAAAGCGCTGGCGGCGTTGCCGAACGTGCAGCTTGTGCTCAACGACGGATCGCTTTACTCCCAGGAGGGACGCATCGAATCGATCAGCGGCGTGATCGACACTTCGACGGGCAGCGTACAGCTTCGCGCCGTATTCCCCAATCCCGGACGCTTGCTTCACAGCGGTAGCTCGGGTAATGTCCTGTTGCCGCACATCTACAAAAACGTAGTCACCGTTCCGCAAGTCGCTACCTTCGAATTGCAGGACAAGAAATTCGTTTATAAGGTCGAGAACGGCGTAGCCACCTCGCAGAATATCACCGTATCGCCCCAGAGCGACGGCAAGAATTTCATCGTCACCGCCGGACTCACCCCGGGCGAAGTCATCGTGACCGAAGGCGTCGGTCTGATGCGCGAAGGAACCCCGATCAAACCCAAAGGAGCCGCAACGACCGCGACCGCTCCTGCAGAACAACCTACAAAAGAGCAGTAAAATATGACACTAAAACATTTCATAGACCGCCCGGTATTGGCGGCGGTCATTTCCATCGTAATCGTCCTGGGCGGTATTATCGGTGTTGCGACGCTCCCCGTCGAGCAGTACCCCGACATCGCGCCCCCGACGGTGATGGTGCGTGCCAGCTATCCGGGCGCCAGCGCCGAAACCATCCAGAAGAGCGTCATCATTCCGCTTGAGGAGGCTATCAACGGCGTGGAAAATATGATGTACATCAAATCCGAAGCATCGAATGCCGGTAGCGGATCGATCACGGTTTATTTCAAACAGGGCACCAACGCGGATATGGCGGCCGTCAACGTACAGAATAAAGTAGCGACGGCAACCGGATCGCTCCCTGCCGAAGTTACAAAAATCGGTGTTACGACCATGAAGCGTCAGTCTTCGATGCTGAAAGTTTTCACGCTAAGCAGTCCAGACGATTCATACGATGAAAATTTCTTGTCGAATTACCTCAATATCAACATCAAACCGCGCATCCAGCGTATCCAGGGCGTCGGAGAATTCTTTGCTCTCGGTGGCGATTATGCAATGCGTATCTGGATGAAGCCGGACGTCATGGCCCAGTACAAGTTGATTCCTTCGGACATTACAGGCGTTCTGGCGGAACAAAACATCGAATCGGCAGCCGGTATGTTCGGCGAGAACTCAGATAACACGTTCCAATATACCATGAAATACCGTGGCCGTAAAATGACACCTGAAGAGTTCGGGGAGATCGTAATCCGAGCTACTTCTGACGGTCAGGTACTGCGTCTGAAAGATGTGGCAGACATTGAATTGGGACAGGACTCCTATGCTTATCACGGTATGGTCAATGGTCATCCCGGCGTTTCGGCGCTCGTCTTCCAGACCGCAGGCACGAACGCCACACAAACCGTCGAGGAAATCGACGCGATGCTCGATGAAATTGCAACCGAACTCCCTAAAGGCGTAGAGATAACCCACTTGATGAGCGTGAATGACTACCTGTACGCCTCGATCCACGAAGTGATCAAAACCCTGATCGAGGCCATCATCCTCGTCATTTTAGTGGTTTACGTCTTCCTGCAGGATATACGCTCGACGCTGATCCCGACCATTTCGATCCTCGTGTCGCTGGTGGGTACGTTCGCTTTCCTTTCGTTCGCGGGCTTCTCGATCAACCTGCTGACCCTCTTCGCGCTGGTGCTCGCCATCGGTACGGTGGTGGACGACGCGATCATCGTCGTCGAAGCCGTCCAGGCACGCTTCGACAGCGGCTACAAGTCATCGTACCTGGCTACGGTCGATGCCATGGGCGGCATCACTTCGGCCATCATCACCTCGACGCTGGTCTTCATGGCCGTGTTTATCCCGGTGTCGATGATGGGCGGAACCTCAGGTACGTTCTATACGCAATTCGGTATCACGATGGCCGTCGCCGTCGGTATCTCCGCACTCAACGCACTGACTCTTTCCCCGGCGCTCTGCGCCCTGTTGCTCAAACCCTATGTAGATGAAGACGGCAATGTGAAGAACAACTTCGCGGCCCGGTTCCGCAAGGCTTATAATACGGCCTTCAGCGCCGTGCTCAAGAAATACCAGCGCGGTGTCATGGTATTCATCAAGCACAAATGGCTCACCTGGGCAACGCTGGGTCTGGCAATGATCGGGCTGGTGCTGCTGATGAACAACACCAAAACCGGTCTGGTACCCGACGAGGACCAGGGTACGATCATGATCAACGTAACGACGGCTCCGGGTAGCTCGCTCGCCGAAACCAACAAGATAATGGGCAAAGTAGGCGAGCGTCTGAAAAGCATTCCCCAGATCCGCGACTTCCAGCAGGTAGCCGGTTACGGTATGATCGCCGGACAGGGAAACTCGTACGGTATGTGCATCGTCAGACTGAAAGACTGGTCGGAGCGTCCCGACAAGGCCGACGCCGTGAATGCCGTAATCGGCCAAATCTATGCCCGGACCGCCGACATCAAGGACGCGCAGATCTTCGCCGTCGCTCCCCCGATGATCACCGGTTACGGTACTTCGACCGGTTTCGAAATGTATCTGCAAGACCAGACGGGCGGCGACATAACGGACTTCTACAACATCTATTTGCAATACATCTATACGCTCAACCAACGGCCGGAAATCCAGATGGCCTATTCGACCTTCAACATCAACTTCCCGCAGTATATGGTGGACATCGATGCGGCGAAGGCCAAGCGCGCGGGTATCTCTCCGACAGAGATTCTTTCGACCCTTTCGGGCTACTACGGCGGACAGTACGTGTCGAACATCAACCGCTTCTCGAAAGTATATCGCGTGATGATCCAGGCCGATCCGAAATACCGACTCGATCCCGAATCGCTCAACAACGTGTACGTGCGGATGCAGAACGGCGAAATGGCACCGATCAGTCAGTTCGTCAAGCTCACCAAGGTATATGGATCGGAGGTATTGAGCCGCTTCAACATGTATAACAGTATCGCCATCAGCGGTACCGTCGCCGACGGATACTCGACCGGCGATGCGATCAAGGCCATCGAGGAGGTAGCGGAACAGGTGCTGCCCAAGGGTTATGGCTACGACTTCGGCGGACTTACGCGCGAGGAGAGTCAGACAGGTAGCAACACGGCGATCATCTTCGGTATTTGCATCATCCTGATCTACCTGATTCTGAGTGCTCTTTACGAGAGCTTCCTGATTCCTTTCGCCGTCATTCTGGCCGTACCGTGCGGTCTGCTGGGTTCGTTCATTCTGGTCAAGCTCATCGGACAGGAGAACAACATTTACCTCCAGACGGGTCTTATCATGATTATCGGTCTGTTGTCGAAAACCGCGATTCTGATTACGGAGTACGCGGCAGACCGCCGCAAGTCGGGCATGAGCCTCTCGCAGGCCGCCTTCTCGGCCGCCAAAGCCCGTCTGCGTCCTATCCTGATGACCGTGCTGACCTGCGTGTTCGGTATGATCCCGCTGGTAATCGCAACGGGTGTGGGCGCCAACGGTAACTCGACCCTCGGTTCGGGCGTCGTCGGCGGTATGATCGTCGGTACGTTGGCTCTGTTGTTCCTTGTGCCGTCCCTGTTCATCGTCTTCCAGCACCTGCAGGAGAAGGTCAAACCGATCCAATTCACGAACACTCCCGACTGGATGATCGAAGCCGAGATCGAAGACAGCAAAAAAGAAAACGAAGAGAAGAAGTAAACCATGAAAAAGCTAATCATCATACTTGCCGCAGCCGCCATGGCTGGCTGCGGCATTTACAAGCCCTACACGCGCCCGGAAGAGATCAAAACCGACGGGCTTTACGGCCAGGGAGTCGAAACGGTCGATACGATGACCCTGGGTAACATTTCCTGGCAGGAGATGTTCACCGATCCCTACCTGCAACAGCTCATTCAGCAGGGACTGGACAACAACACCGACCTCCAGTCGGCTTACTGGCGCGTAAAAGAGGCGGAAGCGACGCTGAAGTCGGCACGCCTGGCATACCTGCCCTCGTTCAACTTCGCTCCGAACGGAGGCGTGAGCAGCCTGACCAACCCTTGGAACGCCACGTGGACCTACACCGTTCCCGCAACGGCCAGCTGGGAGGTCGATATTTTCGGCAAACTCACCAACAGCAAGCGCCGGGCGAAAGCTCTTCTCGCACAAAGCCAGGAGTACCAACAGGCTGTCCGCACGCAGGTCATCGCCTCCGTCGCCAATCTCTACTACACGCTGCTGATGCTCGACGCTCAGTACGAGATATCTTCAGAAACCGCTGAAAAATGGCTCGAAACCGTCAATACGATGCGGGCCATGAAAGAGGCGGGTATGACCAACGAAGCGGCGGTTTCTCAAGCCGAAGCAAGCTACTATTCGATCGAATCCTCGCTGTTCGACCTGGAGTACCAGATCCGCGAAATGGAAAACAGCCTCTCGTCGTTGCTGGGGGAAGCTCCCCGCGGCTTCGAACGCGGCACGCTCGACGAGCAAATTCTTCCGGAGAATCTGGTGGTCGGCATTCCCGCGCAGATGCTCTCCAACCGTCCCGACGTGAAAAATGCCGAATACTCGCTGGCACAGGCCTTTTACAACACGGCCGGAGCCCGGTCGGCGTTCTATCCGGCCCTCAGTCTGAGCGGTACGCTGGGTTGGACCAACGATGGAGGTGTTACGACGCTCGATCCCGCCAAATGGATCTTCAACGCTGCGGCATCGCTCGTACAGCCCATCTTCAACGCGGGCAGAAACCAGGCACAGCTTCGAATCGCCAAAGCGCAACAGCAGGAGGCCCTACTGTCGTTCCAGCAGACCCTGCTCAACGCGGGAGCCGAAGTGAACAACGCCCTCGCCAAATGCCAGTCGGCACGCTCCAAAGTCGATCTGCGCCAGAAACAGGTCGCTTCGCTGGAAACTGCCGTCGAGAGCACCCAGCTTCTGATGCGCCACGGCAGCACGACGTACCTCGAAGTGCTGACTGCACAGCAAACCCTGCTGTCGGCACAACTGTCGCAAATCAACGACCGTTTCTCGGAGATTCAGGCTATCGTCGATCTCTACCATGCCCTGGGCGGCGGCCGTGAAATCGAATCCGAAACCGATAAATAACAATGAAACGCAGGGTAACACGCGAAGAAATCATCCGCACGACGCGGGACCTCATCATCCGGAACGGCATCCGTGCCGTCCGGGTGGATGAGATCGCACAAAAGCTGGAGATCTCCAAGCGGACACTCTACGAACTGTTCAGCGATAAGGACACCCTGGTCGAACAGTGCTGGGACAAAATCCGGGAAGAACAGGAGAAAAAGATCGCAGGCTACCTCTTTTATCAACCCGGTTCGGCCCTCGAACAGGCCCGGAATCTGATTCAAGAATACATTGCCGCTGTATGTATGATCAGTTGCATTTCGCTTCAGGAGTTGCAACAGAAGGTTTCCTATGCCGATTCCTACGAAAAAAACCGTCGTTTCTGGCTGGACTCGTTTACCGAAGTACTGGAACATTGCGTCGCCGACGGCAGCGTATTGCCCGATGTGGACTGCCAGCTGTTCGCCAAACGGTTGATGAACGTACTGCTCGGCCTCTACCTCGAAGGAGGAACCCGTCGGGAAATGGATGCTTTCGGGTGGGCTCTCCTGCGCGGAATCGCCACTCACCGGGGCATCGAATGGCTCGACGGAAAAAAGCCGAACTCCTGACATTTTCACGTCGAAGATCCGACAATCGGATTTACCGAAAACAAAAAGAAGAAAGGCAGCGTTTGAAACGCTGCCTTTCCCTTTTTACTTTTTATTAACGCTTGATCGAAAGCCCGGTTTAATAGGCTTTGTTCTGGGGATCGAACTCCGTCCAACCCGACATCCATCCGTCGTTTTCGTCGGCGAAGGCTCCGATGTAGGTCACCTCATCGAAACCGTTGGCAACCAGCGGATCGGTAAAAGAAGCGGCCCCGCGCAGCGGGCTATCGGAGAGCGGACCGTAGTTCGGATTGGCTTGCAGGCTGTTGGGCTGGGAGAGTTTCAGATCGGCGATCGCATCGAAATACTTGTTCGAAGCTATCGACTTGAAATAGGTCGAAGAGAAGGACTCCTTCGACTTGTCGATGCTGTTCTTGTCGCCGTTGTCGCAGAAACCATCCTCGAACGATTTGTTCACGTCGCTGCCCAGGACGGTCATACCGGCCATATAGACGTTCTGAATCTTCAACGTACCCTCGGACGCCGCAGTCTGCGTCTGCGAACCTTTGTCGTTCTCCACGATCAGACCGACGGGGAAACCCATCGCCACCGAATTGAAACAGTTCAGATGCGAATTGCGGCGCACTTGCATGGCAGACTGGAACTGGCCCAGCTTGGAACCGTTCTTGGGGTTCATGTCGCCTGCGGTAATATAGTCGGAAGTGTTGGAGAATGCTGCATCCTGACCGACCGGACCGACGAAGGTCACGTTCGAAAAGACACAGGAGGTGAAAGGAGAGGTTGCAGAGCCTTCGCCGTTGTTGTCGCTCTCGAAGCCGTTCGACGCCGAGGTATCGGCAATGCGGGGCTGACGTACGCCCAGGCAGAACTGCACCTTGCCGCAGAATCCGTTGTCGGTATCGAAATCGTCATCCCAGGTGTGGTAGGAAATCAGGTATTTGGCATTTACCGCACCGCCGAACCATTCGTAGGAGTCGTCGTTGGAGTAGGACACCTGCACATGGTCGATCTGCGTAGCCGATCCCACCGAACCGAACGTGATGGCATTGATCTCCTGGTCCTCCTTGAAGGGATAGCCGGCGAACTCGCAGCGCACGTAACTCAAAGCACCCGAACAGTCGGCATTGTCGCTGCCTCCGTGCGTAGTGCGGGGACCGCCCTCGATCTGCATCGTCCCCTTGTTGTTCACACCGCGACCGCAGAGAATGATACCGCCCCAATCGCCCGGCCGACGGTTGCCGGCAGGCATCTCGGAGGTGAAGACGATCGGCTCGCTCTGCGTGCCTTTGGCCCACAACTGGCCGCCCGGCTCTACGATGAGCGCTGCCTTGGTCTCCTTGTCGCCCTTGATAATCGTACCCGGAGCCAGCGTCAGGCTCGCACCGTCGGCGATATAGCACCAGCCTTTCAACAGGTAGGTACCTTTGGGAAGCGTGTAGTCGCCCTTGATCTCGAACTCCTGACGTCCGTCGCCGATCTGGGTCCCGTCCTCGAAGAGTATCTCCGTCAGATCGCCACCGGACGGATTTCCGCCCTCGCCGCTACCGCCGTTGCCTCCATTGCCACCGTTACCGTTCTCGTCGTCGCTGCATCCTGCGAGACTCAACGCAGCCATCAAACATGCTGCCCATAAAATTTTCTTCATAATTTATTTGATTAAAAAAGGTTGATTTTACTTCGACTATTTTCTCACTCGGTAGAACCCGAACGAATTTCTGCGATTCACTTAAAATTTGGCCGTCACGCTCAGCGAGAACATCCGTCCCGCCGTGAACTGTTTGGTGATTTGCTTGCGGGACACCACATCGCCTCCGTTCTCGAATTTCGGGAATTGGGCGAACTGCACCTTCTCGTTGAGCAGGTCCTTGGCGTTGAACTTCAGCTCCCAATGCTTGCCGAAAGATTTGCTGACCACCACGTCGAGCGCGTTGCGCGGCATCTCGTACATATCCGGAATATCGTTGTCGATGCTGCCGCCCACGCTCATATCGCTGCGGCCAATGCCCACGATGCGCTTGCCGATGCGATTATACAGGACACCGACCGTAAGGCCCAGTTTGGGCGACTGGTAGAAGAGTCCGGCATTGACCAGATAGGGCGACTGGCCCTGCAACGGACGGTCGTGCTCGAGGCTCTCGTCGTCGAAATCCACACGGCTCTTCATGAGCGAACCGTTCAGAACCACCGAGAAATTGCGCATCCCCATAAAATCGAGGTTTTTCTTCACGTCCAGCTCCACACCGTACAGATTGGCCCGGTCGGCATTCTCGAACGTGTAAGTATAACTGCCGCTGCCCGCATCGAGAATAGCCGTTTCGATCGGATTGCGGAAATGCTTGTAGAACACGGCCACCGAGATACCTTCGCCCGCAGCCGGATACCACTCCCAGCGCAGATCGGCGTTCTGGATATAGGCCGCTTTCAAATCGGCATTACCCTTCACGTCGCTGAACAGGTCGAAATCGTAATAGACCGAAGGGGAAACTTCGCGGAATTCAGGACGGTTGGTGGACATACCGTAAGCGGCACGCAGCAGGTGCTTGTCGTTGATGCGGTATGTCACATTGACCGAAGGGAAGGGATCGGCATGGGTATAGTTTCGTGTTTCGCTGTCCCAGTCCTTGATCTTGGTGTACGAGGTGAGCGCCATACGGCTGTATTCGAACCGGACGCCGGCATAAACGTTCCAGCGGCCGAAGGGCAGGTCGATGCCGGCATAAGCCGCCGTCAGGATGTTGTCGCCCTTGTAGCTGTTGCGGTTGTCGCTGTCGTCGTAGATATAGAGCTTGTCGGCGCCATAATTACCGTCTTGCAAAATATCGTCGATCACATCGCCGTAAGCGAAGTCCGCAGGCAGGTTGTCCGTGTCGAAGCGATAGAAATAGGCCCGGGTGCGATAATCCCGCGTACGGTATTCGCCGTAGAGTCCGACCTTCAGTTCGGGGGCGAACGACGAACCTTCGCGCAAGGTGCAGGAGTAGTTGATGCCCGCCGAAGCGATGTGTTCGCGCAATTTCATAAAGTCACGCCGGATCTCGTTCTGATCGATCTGCATTTGACCGTAGTGCGCATCGCCCACCATGTCGTTCTCCTGCCGGTTGACGATGCGGCGGTCGGGCTGGTTCTTGTCGGCGTAGGAATATCCGGCATCCCAGTCCAGAGTTCCCAGTTCGAGAGTATGTACACCCGCTATCTGCCCGCTGTACGTGCTGCGAGAGGTGTAGCAATACTCCGTTTTCTCCTGGATATAGAGCGACGACATATTCTGCCAGCCTTCGCGCAGCGTGAGCTTGTCCTGTCCGATCTGGTTGAAAATGTTACGGAAATAGTAGCGATTCTTTCCGTTCAGGTAAGCCAGATTCAGCAAGGCGCCCACTTTGACGTTGGTCTGGTACTGGTCGTCGGTATATTTGTAGTAGTATTCGGGTTTGTCCTCCACCTTGTTGTAAACCCCGTAACGGGAGTTTTCCATATTCGAGAAGGTCCGGGTGGCATAGCTGTAATTGAGCGCTCCGTTCAGCGCCAGATCGGCGCCGTTGCCCAGGCGGAAGCTGTGGCCGTAGGAGAATGAGAACCGCTGGTCGGGAATCGGCTTGCGGGTCTTGATCGACCAGTCGTTGTTGAAGCCGTGACGGGTCATGTCGGTAACGAAATCCGGATCGTCGTTATCAAAAGCACCCGTAATACCACCCCGCACGCCGCGCTTGCCGTTGTCGCAGCCGAACCAGTCGCTGCCGCTTCCCGGATTGTAGAGAAAGTCGTGGCCGAAGGTCGCCGTGTTGAACCCGATCGAGTAGGAGAGGGCGAAGGGTAGTTCACCCGGCGTATCTTTGGTGTTGATCTTGACGAACCCGCCCGTGAAATCCGCAGGGATTTCCGGAACGGGGGACTTCAGGATCATGATGTTCTCGATCTGCCCCGCAGGGATCAGATCGAAGGAGAAGGCCCGCGAATCGGCTTCCGAGCTCGGAATGGCCGCATCATTGACCCACACATTATTATAACGCTGCGAGAGACCTCTCGCCACGATGAATTTGTCGTCGATGATCGAGATACCGGGTATGCGTCGCACGACTTCACCCGCATCGCGGTCCTGCGTGCGGGCGATCATCTGCTTCGACACACCGCTCACGACCATCTTGGAGTTGCGGACGGCCTGCATCACGGCCGCCTCGCTCGAAAGCCGCCGCACGGTAGTCACGACCACCTCGTCGATCTCTTCGGCCGAGGGTTGCAGCGAAATCAGCGGCAGGGTATTCTCTCCCGGCTTGATCTGACACCCCTCGATCACTACGCGCTGGTAGGAGAGCATCTGCACTTCGATCGTATAAGTGCCCGGCTTTACATTATTAATAACGAAGCGGCCGTCGGCATCGGCGACGGCCCCATACGTCGTATTCTGCAAAATCACGGCGGCGCCGATGACCGCCTCGCCGGTCGATGCGTCCTGCACCGTACCGGTCACAACAGACAGAAGGGGCGCTGCAACCGTCGTGCAGATCCCCTTCAGCATCAATAACCCAATCAATAAAAATCTATTCATCCACTTATTATTTTACAGCGGCAAAAGTACCGGGCCGCTGTTTCACCCGGGCTACACCCTCGTTACAAAAGCGTCAAACAACCGTTTCAAATCCGTTACACGCCCGACGAAACAGTTGCACAGTCCATCGAAAAAGGCTACATTTGCAGCCGATTAACCCTATTTCCGATATGAGAAACCTCTCACGCCACGCGGGACCCAACCGCATGATGTTCCTACTCCTTATCCCCTGTCTTCTGTTGTCCGCACTTCGGGCAAAGGCGGAAGAAACCGCACTTCCCGAGGGAAAAAGACCGGGCTAACGCTTCAGGTCGAAATGGATCTGGTCAGCAGTTATATCTGGCGCGGTGTTTACGAAGCGGGCCCCAGTCTGCAACCGGGACTGACGCTCGGCATAGGAAACTTTACGATAGCGGCCTGGGGATCGGTTGATTTCACGTCGAGTTCATACAAAGAGGCGGACCTGATGCTCAGCTACCGGCTCAAAAACATCACCTTCCACCTCAAAGACCTTTACGACGAAGGTTCGGCCTCGGACCGGAATCCGCAGATCAGCCGCAACTACTTCCATTTCGGCGCCGACTCCCCGCACCGCATCGAAGCCGGCATCGAATGGCAGGTATCGCGCAAAGTCCCCATCACGCTCTCCTGGTACACGATCCTTTTCGGAGCGCGAGATGTCGATACCCGGGGGCGGCGGTGCTACTCCTCATACGTCGAAGTAGCCTATCCCTTTACGGTCAAAACCATCGACCTGAAAACGGGCGTAGGAGCCGCGCCCTGGAAAACGGCAGGAGAGGGCGGAGCCAAAGGTTTTGCCGTGAAAAACGTCTTCATAAACGCCGGAAAACTGTGGGCGGTCAAAAGCATGGGTTCCTTCCGAATCGGACTCTTCACCCATCTCTCCTGGTGTCCGCTCAAAGAGGACATGAACTGCGTAGGAGGCATTTCGCTGCGGATGTAACCGCAAAAAACAACAGAGAAGCCCTTCCGTCGATGACGGAAGGGCTTCTCTGTTTCGTACAATTACACCTCCGGACGTTCCCTTTACGGACAAGACCGGCAAAAAAACGAGCTTATTGCATCACAAGCACCCAATTCACCGCAAAAACAGACTTTATCGTTCCATAAATTGAACGAAATATATTATTTTTTATACTTTTGTATATACTTCTTACAAAAAACAATTAACCCGAAAACGCTATGAAACAATTCTTCCTGATCCTATCCGGCCTCGCATTGCTGACAGGATGCAGCAGCAAGAACGACTCTGTCGAAGGCCCCGTACAATCCCGCATCCGAATCGCTCCGAGCATCTCCCGTGTTACAGGGCTCAATTTCGACACCGGGGACCGCATCGGACTCACGATCGTCAAATCCGGTGCCAACTACTGTGAAAATACGCCTCTGCGTTTCGACGGTACGGTCTTCGTTTCGGACGACCTGTTCTGGTACGACGATTCGAGTGAAAAATCGAATCTCACGGCTTACTATCCCTACCTGGCGGAAGGAGCTCCGGCGAGCTTCACCGTTCGTGCCGACCAGAAGCTCGCCGCCGATCACGAAGCCTCGGACCTGCTGGCAGCGACGGCGACGGACGTCGTACCGAGCCAAACGGCCGTGAATATGATATTCACCCACCTGCTCACCAAAATCGTGATCGACATTACGAACAACTCCGCCAATACGATCCAGGAAGTCACCCTGAAGGGCAGCCGCTGCACGGCTACCGTCGATCTTTCGACAAAAAGCGTCCAGGTCGATGCTTCTTCGGCGGAAACGGATATCTATCCCTTTCCAACGGTGACCGCAGGACGGTATGAAGCCATTCTCGTACCGCAACGGGCGGCACTCGAACTCGAAATCCAAACTTCCGACGGTAACCGGCACATCAAAACATTCCAGGCGACCGACCTACAATCCGGCGCGGAATATGCGATCGAGGCGGTAATCAGCAATACGAACAAAATCCACGCCTCCATCAGCGGCGCCGTCAAAGGCTGGGAGGACGGAGGAGCGATCGCTCCGGTCGAAGACGACCTGCCGGAAGATTCCGACCTGCTGGAGTACGCAGGCGTCAAGTACCGCATCCGGCAACTCAGCAACGGTACGACCTGGATGGCGGAAAACCTGCGCTACATTCCCGAAGGCAAACGCGTTTCCTCGTCCCCGTCCGACGAAAACGGCATCTGGTACCCCTGTACGACCTCCTTTACCGCATCCAGCGACACGGAATACATCCAACGGCAGGGGTTGCTCTACGATCTGGCTACAGCCGTAGGGGAACCTGTTACTGCGGATAACTTCCGCAATATCGAGGGCGTGCAAGGCATTTGTCCGGAAGGATGGCACCTTCCGACCCGGGCGGATCTGGAATCGCTTATCGCCGTGAACAGTGAACTCGGCAGCTCCTTCTTCACCTATGCCGGGACACGCGATCCGAGCGGGAAATACATCGGATCGTTGATGTCCGGGAATTTCTCCAAAGGTTACCTGCTCTGTACGAGCACCGAAAGTTCGGTCTATACTCCGGAGGATCTGAACTACCAATACCTGCTTTTCTCGAAAAGCAACCAGGTAAACATAATCGACATCGACTGTCGCTCGGGCATGCCGGTACGTTGCGTGAAGAATGCCACGTCCGGGGAATAAACGGCACAAAAAAGAATTGCGGACCGGCACAGAGCATAAAACGACCGGACGTTTCCGGCAAAGCGGCAACGCCCGGCAACAACGATCCAGGAAAAAACGTCGGCAACAGGAAGGAGAGCCACTTTTTAAGCGGCTCTCCTCTTTATTCATTGCCGGTAATAAGACTTATCCAACCCGAACGCATAGCTATTTCTGTACCGCCAGGTCAGCAAGACCGCAACGAAAGCCAGACCAGCACTCAAGATGAAAGGGAAGCGTTCTCCCTGCATGTGCAGAATGTTTCGCAACAGGTCGATAATGAACGGACAAAGAACGATCGCCAGATAATTTACCGACATCACGACCGAAAGGGCCAATGTCGCCAATTGCGGTGGGGCCGCCGCAGCCGCCTTGTCGTAAATAATCGGTTGAATAATGCCGTATCCGAGTCCCACGAGAGTGCATCCCGCAATCAACCAGAAATGCGCCTTGAAGAGTCCGATAAAGAGCAATCCCGCACAGATCATAATCAACGAAACCAGATTGACACTGCCGCGCAGACGCCGGATGATCGGGGAAAGGAAAAAGCCGGGCAACATGATAGCCAGGAAAAACAAGGACACCAAAAGCCCCGAGAAGGAATTTTGGTTGCCGTGCGGATCCACCAGGAATGAAATGTAGAAGGTGATAGCCAATGCCAGGAAAGTCGCCAGAAAATAAAATCCCATGACCGCAGCCAGCTTCGGCCAATCGACCTTCTTGTGTTTCAGCTCATCGCTCCCGACAGGTTCCGGAGCAGCGGGAGTCCTGCGAATGAAAACCGAAAGAATCAACGGAATCGCCGGCAACGTATATACCAGGAAGGGCAGATGCCAATCGACATTAGCCAAATAACTTGCCAGCATAGTAGCCAACACCAGCGTGAGATTATTGATCGACGAACTGTAGCCCAACTGCCGGACACGATAATCCCCCGTAAAATAGTCCACGATATATCCCGTCGATAAAGGAATGATAATACCGGCACCGATACCCGTAAGACAACTTACCAGAATCAGAAGCCACATTTGGTTAATGAAAAGACAGGCGAAGCCACTCAGGAAAAAGACCGTAAGCCCGACCACAAGCAGCTTGAACTTATTCCCGGTTACAGACAAACGGCCTGCCAGCAGCATAAAAGGAATAATCAACACCGAAGGCAACGAAGTAAGCATCTGTATCTCCAGATCGGTCGCATGCGGAAAGACCTTGTTCAAGTCGCCGAGAATAGGGGAGATGGCAAGTCCGGGCAGCGAAACGACGGCCGATACCGACCAGACCGCCAACACGGTCATCCATGGAATGGTTCCTTTACCGGTTTGTACTCTCATATTTGCAGACATTAAAAATTCTTCCCCAAAGAGGAACAACTGTTATACCAAAAAAAATCGCCGGAGCGGAAACTCCGGCGAAAATAAGGTATATTGATTCGGAAAAAAGATATTATTCCCTTACGCAACGAACCTGCAAACCATTGGCTCGTTGATAGTTCCGTGCCGGAACAAATTCACTCGAAGCAGCATCGTCCGTATCGAGCGAAAAATAGAGGCCCGAAGCGCTCAATTCGTCGGTTCCCAAACCGCTTGTCCAATAACAACCGATCCACGGTTGCGCGTCCGCATTGCTGTTTACATTCTGGATAAGCCCCGTCAGATAAGGGCGACGCCCGCCTCCGAGAAAAAATGAAGTCATCGTTCCGTCGGTCAGGTTCCAGCCGTAAGCCTCGCGCAACGCCTCCGTTTGCTCCTGGTCATGATCGTCGCCGATCATAAAATCGGCATAAACATCCTTGTCCGGAACCTTCCATCCCTTAGGACAGGGATCGTAAACGGTCTTGACCGCCCCCCACAACTCGTTGTCATGGTCGGAATAGAGCCAATCGTAACCGGACTCCTCGACTCCCAGAATAAAACTCATCGGATAGGCTATGGCATACTCCATCGTGCCCGTTTCGGGGGTGGATTCCACATAGTCAAGATAAGTAAGACGCCCGTTGATATTATACATCTTATGATCCTCCGCAAATGCACAGTTATAATACGCCGGCCCGATCATCGGGGTCGGACGTCCCCACTGGTAATAAAGTCCGTAGGAGAGATATATGTCGTCCTCCGTGGCATTGCCGCCGGCTCCGGCACCCAGATTACGGGTCATGAAAACATCTCCGGCAGCCGAAGTAACCGACTCCGCCGAAGGATCGTACTGCGTAACCCACACATGCCAACTCCAAACCACCTTATCCTGGGCATCGAAAGCTGCGATCAATGCGTTTCCTTCGATAAACTCACCTTTCTTATCCGCCGCGACGAAGAACGAAACCCGACCGTCGTCGAGTGTCAGGTTCTCGATCATATGCGACGTGCTTCCCCACATAAGTTCTACCCGAGCCGTAGGAATCTTTTCGCCGTTTCCCTTTACGGTACCGTCGAAAGTATAGTAGGCATTGGCATAGTTGGCGATATAACAGTTAGCCGTCTGCCCCGTCAGATCGACGGTCCGCCCGATTCCGACCCTCAAATCGGCGGAAACGGCCTTTCCGTCGGTATCGTAACCGACCAACGTCAGGACTCCTCCCGTTTCGGCATTGGAGTCATCACTTGCGGGGGCCGTCACGGTCATCCGGCTCGTCTGCAAATCGGCGGTCACCGTCCAGCCTTCAGGCGTATCGGTAATGTTCAGCTTCACGATATTCACAGCCGTAAATTCTACCGAAGCCGTTCCCCCGGGCTTATCGACCATACAAACATCACGAGGGAAATAGAGGGTTCCCACCGGTCCGTCGTCGTCGCTGCAACCGACGAGATTCATCGAAACGGCCAGGACGATTCCCAGGCATAAAAAGCGGCACACAAGTTTTTTCATGTTCAAAATCCAATTTTGCTAAACGTTACAAAGATACGAATAAGCCGAGCGCAAAAGCAAATTTTATTCGCGTTTTGCCGGGGCGAAGTATCTAAGACGAAGTCAAAGATACGAATAAGCCTAATGCAAAAGCAATTTTATTTGCGTTTGACCAAAGCCAAAGCATCCAAAACGAAGCCAAAGACAGGGAAAGCCGAGAGAAAACGGGAACCTGTCCCGGTTTTCCGAAGCGCATCCTATCTAAAGACCATGATGTCAAAGATACGGAAAGGCGAGAGTAATCGTGCAGACTTGTACGCAAAAATCGCCGAACCGCACCCCATCTTCGGCAAAGATAGTACAAACCACATACAGAACAAACAGGTCCTGTCGGAACATGGCCTTATTTTCGCAAAATTAACCTCGACATTTTTACTAAAACAGCTAATTTCCGATTCTTCCGACAACAGAAATTCCGTTAGGAACAATTCTTGCAAAGGTAACGTAACAAATCGACTTAAAAATACGCATCCGATATGGCAAAAAAGACAGCATCGCCCCACGAATCATCTTCCGAAGGGAACCAAATAGCCATTACCGTCACCGAAAAGGGTCCGTACCTCGTCACCGGAAACCCGCCGCTGGCCATGCAATTCATCATGCCCGACTCCGAGGGCGAGAGTTGGTATTTTCAGGAAGGGCGGCATTTTTCGACGGAAAAAGAACCGACGGCATTGTGCCGTTGCGGTTTATCCCGCAGCAAACCCTATTGCGACGGCTCGCACCTCAAGGAGGAATGGGATTCGGCGATCACCTCCGGAGAGGACCGGATTATGGACGAAGTAGAGATCACCGAGGGACAACGGGTGACATTGAACGACAACGAAAAATACTGTGTTTTCGCCCGTTTCTGCCATCCTTACGGGGGTGTCTGGGACCTGACGGCCGCATCCGGCGATTCGCAGTCCCGCAAGCTGGCCGTCCGCGAAGCTTCGATGTGTCCGAGCGCCCGCCTGACCGCCTGGGACAACCGCACGGGAAAACCCTACGAATTCATCTTCGAACCCAGCCTGGGATTGATCGAAGACCCGGCGATCGGCGCCAGCGGAGGACTCTGGGTACGCGGCGGGATCCGCATCCAACGCGAAGACGGCCGAACCTTCGAAGTTCGGAACAGGGTAGTGCTCTGCCGCTGCGGACACTCCCGCAACAAGCCCTATTGCGACGGTGCGCATGCCGCCGTCAAATGGAAAGACGGGCTGGAGGGAACCCCCGACGGAGAAACGCTCCCCCGAAGCGTTGCCAGTGCAAAAATCGAAACCCACTGACCGGCCTGCCGTTCCATTCGAATAAAATAGAGTCCACCGGCACGCTGTACGGCTTGGCTCGATATACTTCGGCCCCGAAACGGGACGCTCCATTCTACAATACGCTCCGATAGATTCCCGCCCATATCGATAAAAGAAACCCCGTTGAGATTTCAACGGGGTTTTTCATGCGAACAACGATTCGTCGTCCTATTTCTTATCGGGTTTGGCGATCGTTTCGCGCATCGTAGTATCCGCCATGATGTTCTTCATCTTATAGTAATCCATCACGCCCAGATTTCCGCTGCGGAACGCTTCGGCCATAGCCAGCGGCACTTCGGCTTCGGCCAGAATCACCTTGGCGCGGGCATCCTGCGCCTTGGCCTTGTTCTCCTGTTCGAGAGCTACGGCCATAGCACGACGCTCCTCGGCCTTGGCCTGGGCGATGTTCTTGTCCGCTTCGGCCTGGTCCATCTGCAACTGTGCGCCGATGTTCTTACCTACGTCTATATCGGCGATGTCGATCGAAAGAATTTCGAACGCCGTTCCCGCATCCAATCCCTTCTCCAGCACCACGCGGGAGATCGAATCGGGATTCTCCAGCACGATCTTGTGCGACTGTGCCGAGCCGATCGACGAAACGATACCTTCGCCGACACGTGCCAGAACCGTTTCCTCACCGGCACCGCCGACCAACTGCTTGATATTGGCCCGCACCGTAACGCGTGCCTTGGCGATCAACTGAATACCGTCCTTGGCCACCGCAGCTACCGGCGGAGTATTGATGACTTTGGGATTAACCGACATCTGCACCGCTTCGAATACGTCGCGGCCCGCCAGATCGATCGCCGTAGCCATCTTGAAATCGAGCATAATATTGGCTTTCTGGGCCGACACCAGCGCATGCACCACATTGGTCACGTTACCTCCGGCCAGATAGTGAGCCTCGAGCTCGTTGGGATTGAGTTCCAGACCGGCCTTCGTACTCTCGATCATCGACGATACGATCGTCGAAGGCGGCACCTTGCGCCAGCGCATCAGGATCAACTGCAACAGGCTGATCCGCACGCCCGACACCAGCGCCGAAAACCACAGGCCCACAGGAATGAAGTAAAAAATAAGCCAAATCGCAAAGAGCGAAACGAAGACGATTAGTGCAATGATACCGATTTCCATCTTTTATTTATTTAATGTGTTTGCGTACGATTATATTGAAATTTTCGAATCCGACGACTTCGACCTCCCGGCGGGGATCTATATAACTGTCCATGGACTTGGCTTCGTAAATCTTACCGCCGATCTCCACCTTTCCCATCGGAGCCAGCCGCGAAACGGTCATTCCCGTATCTCCGACACGGACACTCTGCTGCACCGGTTCGGGCATCACAGAGGAATCGACTTTCTGTTTCAGGGAGAAACGGCGCCAGGTTTTGGACCGCAGCGAAACGACGGTCGCCGCGAACGAAAGGATCAGAACGACGGCGACGACTCCGCCCGCCAAAGGACCGTAATCCCGGAAGGCGATATAAATGGCGCCTCCATAGCTGACCAGCGCGAGAATCGCCCCGATCGATACGCCTGGCAGCAGGACAAGTTCCGCCACCAGAAACAGTAACCCGAAAAAGACCAACAGAATGATAAAAAACATATTCACCGTGTTAAAATCGCTGAAAAAGATCGGAATAACCGGCTCGCAGGTCGAATTTCCCCCGATTCACCGATATACGTCCGAATACGGACCTATTTCTTTCGGGTGAAGATACGCAAAAAATCCGATTATTTAGCAATTTCCGTCACTTTTACCGATAATTGAGGATCGGCGGCGCGAATCGCGGCAGCCGCCTGATCCGCGACAGCCTTGTTGTCGAACTGTCCGACGACGAAAAGATCCGCCCCCACGCGGGACAGGTCGCAGCCGGGAGCGGCCTGCGCAATCGCCTGCTTCACGGTATCCGACAGATTCTGCTCACTGGAGATTTCCACCCGGAAAGCGGCCATTTCCGCCTCGGGAGTCCGTGTCAGATTGGTATATTCCCCATCGTACCACACAACCAGTTCCGGACGGCGGAACCCTTTCGCCCGCAGCAACTCCTGTGCATCGACGGCTTCGGCCTTGGTCGCGAAACCTCCCGCGAAATAACGGTAGCGCCCCGCGTCGGTCTTCAATACATAGAGCGGAGAAGCGCTGCGGAAAATGGAGATATTCTGTTTGTACTTATACTCCCCGAGCAGGATTCGGTAGATCACTCCGTGCTCATAGACAGGACAGTCCGGAATCGGTTTCTTATACGTATAGCGCCCCGCAACAAATTGGACCGGTTCGTAATCGAGGAAATAGCGCTCCGTAATCTCCGGCTTCGGAAGACGAAAATCTATCGTCTGAAGCTGTAAAGCCACCCGCTTCAAGGAATCGGATGCAAGTCCCAACCCCAGCAGCCGGGCGATTTCCCGCTCATAATCCGTCAAATAGCGTTTCCGGATATAATAATCGGGGAGCGCATCGACAAGCCCTTCGGCCTGGGCCGCAGACATCTGCCGCCGCACATCGTCCAACGCCTTCTGCTGGCGTGCCTGCTGTTCTCTGCAATTCAACTTATCCAGGATATAATCGTAAGCATAGCTCTTGTTATCATACACATATCCCCATACGGCCGTCAGCGAATCCCGCAAAACCCGGCCCAGGTTGGCTACCGTGCGGTAACGACCGAAAAGATCGACAGCCGCCTGCTCCGTACGAACGGTATCGTACTGCTGCTTCAAAAGAGTCTGCTGCCGGTAGTTCTCCAGCAGGCGCCCGGCACATCCGGCCACCTCCGCCTCCATGCGCTGCGCCCGGAGCAGAGCCTCGTAATCACGTGCCGGAAGATTCTCACGGAAATAACCGTTGAACACGAGATTCCGACTCTGCTGCGATTCGGGAGTCTGCGTGATAAGAGATTTTTCCGTTTCGGCCGCCGGAACATAATCGGGATGTTCGGTCAGCCAAGCCTGCTCGATGGCGTTGATCCGGGCCGCGACCTGCGTACGGAGTCCCTGGGCAGAGAGCATTTCGCTTTCGAGCGAGAGAATCTGAGCGCCGTAAGTCTCCTGTGCGGCCGGATTTTCCCGCAGCATCGCACGCAGTCCTGCAATCCGGGTCTGCATCTCGTCGATCCGGACCTGCAACCGACTGTCCTGATCCCGAAGCGCAACGTATTCCGAATTCGACTGCAGGGCAGGAATACCGGGCCCCGCCGGGTCGGAAGCTCCTCGCACGATAACGACCGAGAAGGTCAAAAATAAACCGATCAATAACTTATGCCACATCATTTCCACCATCTGATTAACAAGAATTGCAACAATCCGAATATCTCCAGACGTCCCAACAACATAAGCGCCGTGAAGATAAATTTCACGATCGCCGGCAAATCACCGTAGTTGGCCATCGAATTAACCCCTCCAAATCCCGGACCTACATTGCCGATAGAAGCCACGCACCCCGAAAAACTGGTCATCAGATCTACGCCGAAAAGCGTACAGAGAATCGTTCCGATGAGAATGAGAAGCAGGTAGGCCACGATGAAAAGCGACACCGTATGCAGCACGCCCGCTTCCTGAATCACACCGTCCATCTTGAGCCGGATGACGGCATTCGGATGCTGCTGCTGCTTCACCCGGATGTAAAGCATCTTCAGAGCCATCAATGCTCGATTGGCCTTCATACCACCCGAGGTGGAACCCGCACAAGCGCAGATCAACGAGCCCAGTATCAGCAAAATAATTGCGAACGGAGTCCACAGGCTGGAATCGGCCGTAGCGAAGCCGGAAGTCGATGTCACGGAAACAAACTGGAACGACGCGAAACGCAGCGATGACCTGAACGTAGGATAAATATCGGCGATATATAAACTCAGGGCGATCAGCAGGCTTCCCAGAATCAACATTCCGAGATAAAACAAAGTGACTTCGCTACGGAAAATATTGTTGCGCTTACCGGTAACGGTCGCATAGATCAAACCGAAATGGATGCCTGAAATACCCATCGCGAAGATGAGTACCATGTCGATCATCGCACTGTCGTAAAAGGCGACACTGGTATTTTTGGTTCCGAACCCGCTGGTCGCACAGGCCGACATCGAATGACATACGGCATCGAACCAGTTCATTCCGGCGAATTTCAGCATGAAAGTGAAAAATATCGTAAGTCCGACATAGACGAACAACAAGATCTGAACCACCATCTGAGCCCTGTAACGATAATTGTCCCGGGCCAGGGTGGACATCTCGACACTCGAAAGCATCATTTTGCTGGTACCCAGTGCAGGCAGGATCACCAGCGCGAACATCACCACGCCCATACCTCCGACCCAGGTCGAGGACATCCGCCAGAACTGCAATCCCCGGGGCAGCGCCTCGACATTTTGCAAAATCGAAGATCCTGTGGTCGTAAAGCCCGAAACAGTTTCGAACCAAGCATTTATCACGCTGAACTCACCGCCCCAGATCAGGTAGGGAAACATACCGACGACGCAGGCGAGCAACCATGAACCGACCACGATGCAAAACCCCTCCTTATTGGTGATCCGATCCTGCTTTTCCACGAAAATGAGCGGGAAGCCCCCCAACAGCGCCGTCAGCAGAGCCGAGAGCAGCAACGGGTAAAACGCGGAATCCATGTGGTTGACATAGGAGATCCCTGCCGAAACGAACATAAAGAATGCCAACAACAGCATAATCATTCCCACGTATCGCAATATCACATTGACCCGCATGACTCTCTACGCTTTATTTTGTTTCAGCATGGCGACGAGTGCCTCGATTTTTTCCTTGAGTTCCAGGATTTCGTCCTTACACTCGGCTTTCACGGCAAAGGGTATCCTGAAGGTCAGATACTGTCCGAGCCCCTTGTTCATCGCCACGATCGGATTGACACAGTAGAGCATCGTAAAGTAAAAGAGCATCAACACTGTAGCGATCATCACCACCAGCGATATCAGCACGGGAGTAACGGCCCGGTAAGCGTTTTTCTTGAGCTGCTCGGCCCGCGGAGCCAGCGAACTCTGCGTCGAAGTCATATAGTCCCGAACCGCCGTGACGACCTTTTCGTACTGTTTTTCATAATATTCGTTGTACCACACCTCTCCCGACTCGTCCCCTGCCTTCGGGGATTCGGTCGCGAGAAACATCTTGGTCAGCACCAGCAACTCGGTAGTCGCACCCGTCAGGGAGTCGAGCGCCGAGCGGTCCAACGCTCCTTTCTGGGCCGTAGCCACCGCATGTTCCAACCGCTGCATTCCCGTACGGCACAGGCTGTCGTAACTCGCATCTTGCAGGATCGCCAGATGGACGATCGCCACGTTTTGGTCATGCACGGCACCGAGCATCTCCTTGGCGAGCTCCATATTCCGCTGGTTGGCTTTCAAAATCTCCTCGGTATCATAACTCAGATGACTCAGCTCCAAAAAAGAGATCATCCCCGAGGCGAACAACAACCCGACGATACTCAGGAAAGCAATGGACATTCTTCTTCGAATTCCCGTCATACGCATTTAACTGTTAAAATCGTCCCAAACCGCCCGTATCGGCAGGGCAGTCCCCCCACCCGAACATATCCGGAGCGATGCAACAAATATAATGCAAGGCAAGGGCAAAAGCAAACTTGTTTGAATCTTACCGAGCTACAAGCCGTATTCCGAAAAACAGTTCAAGGCGTAACCAATGCCGAATCCGGCAGACTACACCGCAACTCGTTCTTACAAAAACGACCGGACGGTACGGCAAGCCCAGCCGCCGCCCGCCCGAAATACAGGCCATTTTCGCAAAATACAATGCGGCCCGGAGGCAAGGCCGCATCCGGCCGGAATGCCGAAACGAAATTCACCCGAACCTTCGCCTGATACAAATATACGAAGAAATCGCTAATTATCCACGATTTCGCCTTCGAGATCGTTCGCATCGTCCATACGCCCCAGCCGCACCCGGCAAATCGTGTTGATCCGACTCCGGTCGTAGGGGGCCTTGACCCGGCGGTAGTTGCCCGTATAGCCGAACATCATCCCGCCCCGCATCGTGCTCTCGAACAACACCTCGTCCGTCGTACCTTCGGCCCGGGCGCAGAATTCGCCGTGCAGTCGGCGGCAAAGCTCTTCCAGCTCCTCCACGCGCCGTGTAGCCACCGAAGGCTGCACTTTGTCCGGAAAATCGACGGCCGGCGTGCCGGGACGCTCCGAGAAGGGGAAAATATGCAAATAGGCCGGTGCAAGGCGCTCCAGGAACTCGTAGGTCGTACGGAAATCGGACTCCGTCTCACCGGGAAAACCGACGATCACGTCGATCCCGATAAAGGCGTCCGGCATCAGGCGCCGCACGGCCTCGATCCGCTCGGCGAATTTTTCGGTCGTATAGCGGCGGCGCATCCGTGCAAGCACGCTGTCCGAACCGCTCTGAAGCGGGATATGAAAGTGATGCTGGAATTTAGGTGACGAAGCGCAAAACGCTATTATCTCATCCGTTAAAAGATTCGGCTCTATCGAAGATATACGGTAGCGTTCGATGCCTTCGACCTCGTTCAGGGCCCGCAGCAGATCGATGAACCGCTCACCCGTCGTGCGTCCGAAATCGCCCGTATTGATCCCCGTGATGACGATCTCCCGCTGTCCCGCAGCGGCGATTTGTTCGGCTTCCTTCACCAGATCGGCGATCGGCATATTGCGGCTGGCGCCCCGCGCATAGTGGATCGTACAGTAGGCGCACTTATAGTCGCAGCCGTCCTGCACTTTCAGGAACGCGCGGGTACGGTCGCCGCTCGAAAAGGCGGCGAAGAAATTGGTCAGCTCCTCCGCGTCGCAACTGGTGAACTGTGCGGGCCCCTTGCCCGCAAGAGCCGCTACACGCCTGAAAAGTTCGCCCTTGTCGTTGTTGCTCAGCACCAGATCGACCCCTTCGATCGAGGCGATCTCCTGCGGTTTGAGCTGGGCATAGCAACCGGTGACGACAATAATCGCCGCCGGGTTGCGCCGATGGATTTTACGGATCAGGTTACGGCATTTCTTGTCGGCATGTTCGGTCACAGAACAACTGTTGATGACCGAAATATCCGCCGCTTCCGAAACCCCGACCCGGATGAAGCCGCCCGCTTCGAATTCACGGGCGAGGGTAGAGCTCTCCGAAAAGTTGAGCTTGCAGCCCAAGGTGTGAAAATTGACTCTGCGTCGCTGCATATTTCTGCTGTAAATTTGAGCGAAAGTACGAAAAACTATGCGAATCCGACCATTTTATCGGCAAAAATCACACACACGTCCGGATAAAAGAGCAGGGGCGCCCTGCAACGGGCACCCCTGCGACATACATCAAAACAGGGCGATCTACTCCTCTCTCACGGGTTGCATCACGGCTCCGCCCACAGGCTGTACGGGCCGGTTTTCCCACAGATCGCCGAAAGATCTCATCGACCGGCAACTGCCGCGCGTGTGCATGGCGGACGGCAACTGCGGTTTGTTATCGGTCTTGATCCACTGCAGGGCAAGGTATCCGAGCTGATCCATCATCGTACCGAATTCACCCGGATAAATCGCCGAATCATCGATTTGGACATCGGGTGTGAAGCCATCCGAGTAATCCCGGAAGCCCTTGGCATTTTCAATATAGAACGAAACGGGGAAAAGCAGGAAATCGTAATTGTGAAACGAGCGGACCACACCTTCCATACCTACGTTCTTACCGTTAGTGGGCATCCCGATAAGATTGACCTCAATATCAAGGCCGCGCAGACCGTTGATGACCATTTCGCTCGCCGAAGCAGTCGTTTCGCTCACCAGGACATAGATTTTCTTCAAGCCCAAAGCATGTTGCAAGGCTCTTTCGATCGGTTCGTACACGCTTTCGAACGTCTCCTTGACGCCGATCTTGTAGTCGCCACTCTCTCCGGCCTCCGTGCGGTCCTCGTTGAACGTCATATGAGCATAGAGCTGTCCCTTGTACGCCTCACCTGCGATAAGCGTACCGAGCACAGTACTCGAAAGCACATCGCCACCGTTGTTGTAACGCAGATCGAGGATCAGGTCGGTGACATTCTGTGCACGGAAACGGTCGAAAGCGGCTATCAACTCCTCATCGTAATCGACATCGAAGCCCATATAGAGCAGATAACCGGCCTTCTTGTCCGACTCTTCGATTTCGACCACTTTATCCATATAGATAGCCGGACTGGTGAAGGTCGCACTTCCGAGTTGCACATTCCCTTTCGGGGTAAGCACAGGAGTAGTCCCGTTGTCGGTCCACGTGACACTGTTCACCGTAACATCGACCGCACCGTCGTACACGGCCTGGCCCAAACTCTGATAGTTGCTTTCGGTCACCTCCTCGCCATTGACCGCCGTGATGAAGTCGCCGCGCACGAGACCGGCTTCCGCAGCCGGCGTTCCGGGGATGACGACCATGACCACAATTCCGATATAATCGTCCCCGAGTCGGGTCGCATCCAACAGATAGATACCCGAACCGACATACGCCTCGCCGGGAGTACGCGACAGAGGCGCATCGCTTTCCAAACGCGAATAGTAATACATACGTTTCTGCCCCTGCCAATGACCGTCTTCGCGGTTCACCTCGTCCTGAGCGGCTACACCGTCGAGAATCGAGAAGAAAAAGAAGTCATAACAAAGACTGTAATCGAGCGAAACATTCTCGATGGCACGATTCCAGAGATAACGGCTCTTCATGTACTCGGCAACCCATTCGTTCACGCTGCGGTATTTTCCGTCCCCCTGCTCAATTAATCCTTTGCCCTGCTTCACCACGAACGAAACCGGCGAAGCATATCCCCACACACTGACGGTAATCGTCGCGGAACGAGCTTCGGCCCGGGTATTTTTGGCAACTTTCAGACGCAGCAACGATTCGCCCGCCATACCCGAACCGGTTTGCACTTCGCACCAGTCAGCCGAACTCCGGGCAGTCCAATCGCCTGCGGCGGCAAACGTGTAATTAAGCACCCCGCCTTCGATCTCGACCTGGTTTTCGGCACTCCAGGCTGCATCGGCGATTCCATTGCCCGCAAGAAGCTCTTCATCGTCGCTGCACGACACGCCGGCCGTCAGCACCAGCAGTACGACCAGCATCCATCCGAATAAATTCTTCATAACACAAGTTTTTTAGGATTAACGCATCAATCGTTCAGCCACAGCTCGACGGTTGTCCACTGCAGGTGACGCTCCGAGGTTTACGGTCACGCGCTCGGGCATGGAGAGATGTCGCACGCTCTTCACGGCAGCAGGCTCGGGCCCCTGATCGGCATCGCGCTTCAGCACGATCTCTTCCGACGCTGCGAACACCATGTCGCCCCACCACTGACTCGTACCCGACAACACACCGGGATAGTAGGTAAAGGTACCGTAATCGGTTTCTTCGACCAACTTCTTGATCGTCACAGTCAGATCATCCGACACCTCGACAGGGAAGCTGCGTACCGCATCCGTATAGCGGTCGCTAGTCGGACGTTTGGCGAAAGCGTGGAAATAGTATTGCTTACCATCGAAATTCAACATCGTGTAATCCAGTTCGTCGTTCACAGGCAGACTCGTCGAAATCGTCTCGTCGCTGTTGAACTCGATGAACCACTTCGGCCCGTAATTCGCATTGGCCTCCTCTTCGGTCGCTGCCCAGCCGTTGGCGAGCAGCTCTTCGGGGCTGGCATAATCCACTCCGCACGGCGCGAAGCCCAGAACGACCAGACGGTTCAGATCGGAATAGGCTTTCTCGGTAGCTTCGTTCACACCCGTAGCGATGGTAACGGAGAAAGTGACCGGATCACCGTTGCTGTCTTTGGTCGTCGCAGTGTATTTGCCGGGCAGCTTCGCACGCAGCTCCCCGCCTTGCTGCGGCGGTAAAAGGGTGGTGAACTCCACTATTTCGGAAACGCCCACACCTTCTGCGTTGGCCGCATAAACGCCGAACTCGTACTCGGTATTGGGCAGCAGCTCTCCACTCTCGATGACAAGTCCCTCTTCGCTCATAGCCGCAGCCACCTCCTGTTCGGTAAGCTGCGTACCGTTGTTGTAAATGACATCGCCGGCCGTAAGATTCTCATTACCGGGGCGGCCGAGCACTTCGTCGATGGAGCCCTTCGGGAAAACACCGGCCGTCATCGCTACCGCATAAGTCGCATTGACCTTGAAAGCGGCCTTGTTCCACGGAGTTTCGACAGTCTGTGTTTCGACGGCCAAAGTCGGTTTGGGGCCTGTAGGCTCTCCCGTCGTGAAGTCGTAAAGCAGAACCTTTTCGCGCAACTCCTTGTCGAAGCCCACGATACCCACCTGATATTCGGTATTGGGTTTGAGTCCCGTCGCATTGACGGTGATAGCCTTCGTACTCTCGTTCGTAAGATCGTCCCAGTGGCCGATGATCATGCGACGCACGGAAGCCTCTCCCTCGAAAGCGGTATAATCGAAATCTGCCCGAGAAGCAACCAAATAGCGGAAACGCTCGATTCCCTCCTCCGGCTCGATGGCAATATCGGCCGTCATCGAACCGATGTTACCCACGGAAACCTCGAAGTCGTAAGGCGCGACACCGGCCTTCTTGGTTTTGAAGAGGAGCGACTTCACAGCCGACTCTGCGACCTGGCCATTCTCGTCCACTTCACCGGCAATGATGATAAACTCCATGTCGGAATAGATATCCTGACGAAAATCGACGATATCGAAGAAAGTGGTATCGAAATTATAGGTTTGATCCTCGGTCGCTTCCGCACCGAAAGCACTTACATACGAATGCAGGCTTCCTCCGATTAAACTTACGATGTAATCGTAGTCGGACTTCGAAAGACAGACGTGCTTGTACTTGGTCACCCCTTCGGGCTTCATGATATGGTAGGAGAAAGAGGTAAGTCCGACACTTTCGAGCGTAATCATCTCGGTATAGGGAACATGCGTGTCGATCACCTCGGAAGCGAGATCGCTGTAAACTAAAGGATTGATGTTGCGTACCGCAACATAAAGATTGTATTCCGTGTCGCCGGCAAGATCGTTCAGATCGACCTTTACTGTTTTCTCTCCTTCGAAATAACGGACAGGTCCTCTTTCGAAGAGCGCCTCCGCATCGGCGATCGTTTCTGTGGCCGGCAATACGGCATAGACATAGTCGGAGGCATTGTTCGTATTGATTGTAAATGAAGCCGTTGTACGATTTACTTCATCTACGCTGACATCAACTGTGGGGGGGGGAGTTGTGGGTCTTTGTTTTCGACACCGTCATCACTGCACCCCGACAGTCCGCACGCTGCCAGCAATGCCAATCCGGTCAAACCGAGAAATAAAGATGTACGCATAAATGTAAAAATTTAAGAGATTAAAGATTGGTTTTGCGAATGCCGAAGAACCTATGAACAAGCATTCGTATTCAAATATACGAAAAAAAATGATATGACGCACCGAATATTCGATTTTTTAATGTCTTTCACCAAAAAGCATACGAATTCCGGTGTATGCACAGCCTGTCTTCCGACCGATACCGCTCTCTGCGGCAACCAAGGCACGGGCCCCGCAAATCGGACGGAACAAAATACGGTTGCTGCGATATAAAACGGCTCCCGGTTCTATTTTTTGTAAAAAATCCGTAAATTTGCAAACTAATGATTACCGCACCATGGAGTTTTTCAACGACCTTGTCCGATACAGCTACCTCAATCACGCTTTTTGGGCGTGCATCCTGTCGGGCATTACGTGCGGAATCATCGGCACTTACGTCGTCTGCCGGCGGCTGGTCTTCCTCAGCGGCGGCATCACGCACTCCTCGTTCGGCGGACTGGGCATCGCTTTCTACCTCGGAATCAATCCGATTCTGGGTGCGATGGTCTTCGCCGTCCTCTCGGCACTGGGGATCGAATGGGCCAACGACCGGGGCCGTATCCGGGAGGATTCGGCCATCGGCATCATCTGGTCGGTAGGTATGGCCATCGGCGTACTGTTCATGAGCCTGCGCCCGGGCTACACATCGGGCGACCTCTCGAATTTCCTGTTCGGCAGCATCGTAACGGTCACCCGCACCGATGTCCAGGCGCTCGCCGTTCTGACGCTCGTGGTAATTGTCGGCACGCTCCTTTGGCTGCGTCCGGTCATGTACGTCGCCTTCGACCGCGACTTCGCCCGCAGCCAGGGAATCCCGACCCGGCTAATCTCCTATACCATGTCGGCACTCATCGCCGTCACGATCGTACTCTCGATCCGCATCATGGGCATCGTGCTGCTGATCTCGCTGCTGACTATTCCCGTAACGATCGTCAATACGTTCACCAAATCCTTCCGCACGCTCGCACCGGCCGCCGCAGCCGTCGCCGTCGCGGGGAACCTCGCGGGACTCGCCCTGAGCTACAATTTCGAAGTTTCGCCCGGTGCGGCCATAATATTTACCCTGACCGTTACGCTTATTTTAGTAAAACTGCTAACTTTGCTCGTCAAAAAACGCCGCCGCGCCGATGAAAACCATCTATAAACTCGTTCTCAAGTCCTATCTGGGACCCATGGTGCTGACGTTCTTCATCATCATGTTCGTGCTGATGATGAATGTACTGTGGCGCTACATCGACGAGCTGGTCGGCAAAGGACTCGATCCCGGTACGATCATCGAACTGCTCTGCTACGCCACGATCAACATGATCCCGATGGCTCTGCCGCTCGCCACGCTGCTGGCGGCCATTATGACCATGGGTAATCTGGGCGAAAACTACGAGCTGCTCGCTATGAAGTCGGCGGGGATGTCGCTGCCTAAGATCATGAGGCCGCTGCTCGTGGTCGTAAGTATATTGGCTGTCGGCAGTTTCTTCATCGCCAACAACTTAGTGCCATACGCCAACAAAAAATTTTTCCGTACGATATACGACATTCGCCAGATGAACCAGACCCTCGAGTTTCAGGACGGGCTCTTCTTCAACGGCATCGACGGCATGAGCATCCGCGTCGGACACCAGAATCAGGAAACAGGGCTGCTGACCGACGTGTTGATTTACGACAACCGCAACGCATCGGGCAATATGACCACGACCGTCGCCGATTCGGGCTATATCCGGCTCTCGGACGACAAGCGCTTTCTGGAGATCACGCTCTTCAACGGCGAACGCTACGAACAGACCCGAAATTCGAGTCAGTGGTACAACAAAAGTTCCCTGCAACGCAATAAATTCGAGCTTCAGAAAGCCAATATTTCCATTTCGGGATTCGAAATGCAGCGCACGGATGCCGATCTGTTCAACAACGCCCAGACCAAAAACATCTCCGAGCTGCAATACGAAATCGACACGCTGACACAGCAGGTCAATTCGGCGACGACCCGATCCTATGACCCGTTGCTCAAGGAGCGTATCTTCGTGCGGGATACGACCGTCATAACCGACCGAAACGATTCGGTGGTCGTAGAAAAACGGGATTTCAGGCCGATGGATGCCCTCGACTCCCTGGCGACTCTCGACCTGCGCTCCAAGGACCGAATCTGGAGCCAGGCCGTTTCAGCCGCACGCAACTCCCGGTCTATGTTCTCGTTCGACGAATCGCAGGCCAAAAATGCGCTCAACCAGCTCTACCGCAGCAAGGTCGAATGGCACAAGAAATTGGCGCTTCCGGTGACGATCATCATCTTCTTCCTGATCGGAGCACCGCTGGGCGCTATCGTCCGCAGAGGCGGTCTGGGTATGCCGATCGTAATCTCGGTCATCTTCTTCGTCATCTACTACATTATCAGCAGTTCGGGCGAAAAGATGGCCAAAGAGGGCACGTGGGAGGCATTCTACGGCACGTGGCTCTCGGCCTTCGTACTGGCGCCCGTCGCCATCTACCTCACATACAAGGCCACGAACGACTCGGGGCTGCTCGACGTGGATTGGTACGTCGTAAAATTCAAGAAAATCAAGGAGAAGATCTCCGGGATATTCGCACGTTTCGCACATAAAAACAAAAAATAAAACAGACCATGAAAAACGAAAAAGTACTGAATACAATAGAAGAAGCCATCGAGGATTTCCGTCAGGGAAAAATCGTCATCGTCGTCGATGACGAAGACCGGGAAAACGAAGGCGACTTCATCATAGCAGCCGAGAAGGTGACGCCCGAAATCGTCAATTTCATGCTCAAGAACGGTCGCGGTGTGTTGTGTGCCCCGCTTTCCGAAGAGCGCTGCGCACAGCTCGAACTCAACATGATGGAGCCGAACAACACCTCGCTGCTCGGCACGCCATTCACCGTGACGGTCGATCTGCTGGGCGAAGGCTGCACCACGGGCGTTTCGATCCACGACCGCGCGGCGACCCTGCGGGCACTGGCCGACCCGAAGACCAAACCCTCCGACCTGGGGCGTCCGGGGCACATCAACCCGCTCCGAGCCCGTCAGAAAGGCGTTCTGCGCCGTCCGGGACATACCGAAGCCGCCGTGGACCTGGCTCGACTGGCCGGGCTGCAACCCGCCGGAGCACTGATAGAGATCATGAACGAAGACGGTTCGATGGCCCGCCTGCCGCAACTGCTCGAAGTGGCGGAGAAATACGGCCTGAAGATCATTTCGATCGCCGACCTGATCGCCTACCGCCTGCGTAACGAATCGATCGTAGAACGCGGTGAAACGGCCGAGATGCCGACCGAATACGGCATGTTCAAAATCACCGTGTTCCGTCAGAAGAGCAACGGGCTGGAACACATGGTACTGACCAAGGGCGAATGGACCGAAGACGAGCCGGTACTGCTCCGCGTGCACTCCTCGTGCGCCACGGGCGACATTTTGGGATCGTGCCGCTGCGACTGCGGCGCACAGCTCCACGAAGCGATGCGCATGATCGAAAAAGAGGGCAAGGGCGCCGTCGTTTATCTCAGCCAGGAAGGACGAGGCATCGGACTCTTCAACAAGATCGCAGCCTACAAACTCCAGGACGAAGGACTGGACACGGTGGATGCCAACGTGCGCCTGGGCTTCGGCGTCGATGAGCGCGACTACGGCGTGGGCGCCAGCATCATCCGCGAAATGGGGATCAAACACATGCGTCTGATGACCAACAATCCGCTCAAAAGAGTAGGGTTGGAGGGTTACGGCCTGAAGATCGACGAGATCGTACCGATCGTCATCGCCCCCAACAAGTACAACGAACGCTACCTCGAAACCAAACAGGAGCGCATGCACCACAAACTCAACCTCTGCAAGCATTAAAATACAAAGATATTACCGAAGAATCGTCCGAAGGGATTTTCTCGGTTTTGCCGCAGCCCGAAATCCTTGTCCGCAAGGCATGAACGGAACGGATGGCAGAACCGCGAATGGAACCGCCGGACAGCCGGAAGCGAATTTCCGGACAGCAATATTTCAACGAAAATGAACGCCAAGGATTTGCGAATCGTCTTCATGGGTACGCCCGAATTCGCCGTGCCGTCGCTGCGTGCACTGGTGCGCAGCGGCTACAACGTCGTCGGGGTGGTCACTACTCCGGACAAACCGGCGGGACGCGGACAGAAATTGCATGAAAGCGACGTAAAGATCGCGGCCCGAGAACTCGGATTGCCGATTCTGCAACCGGAGAAGTTGCGCGATCCGGCCTTCGTCAGTACGATGGAGGAGTTGCGGCCTGACCTGGGAATCGTAATTGCCTTCCGGATGCTGCCGGAGGTCGTCTGGGCGATGCCCCGACTCGGCACCTTCAACCTGCATGCGTCGCTGCTGCCGCAATACAGGGGTGCGGCACCGATCAACTGGGCGATCATCAACGGAGAATCCAAAACGGGCGTCACCACTTTCCTATTGAACCACGAAATCGACAAGGGAGCGATTTTAGGCCAAGTGGAAATGCCGATTCAGCCGGAAGATAACGTAGGAACTCTTTATGACAGGCTAATGACCGTCGGAGCCGATCTGGTCGTGCAGACCGTCGAACGGATCGCCGCCGGAGAGATCACCCCCGTCGTACAGTCCGACGAGGACACATCGCTGCGGCCGGCACCCAAAATCTTCAAAAACGACTGTCTGATCGACTGGACTCAATCCGGAAAACGCATCATCGACTTCATTCGCGGGCTGTCGCCCTATCCGGCAGCCTGGACCCGGCTGCTGCGAGAGGAACAGGAGGCGAATTCGGCCAAGATTTTCGAAGCGCGCTTCGAAGCCGGTGGTCCGGAAGCTCCATGCGGCACGATCGACACCGACAACCGCAAATACCTGCGGATCCGATGTGCGGACGGTTGGATCGACGTCCTCTCGCTGCAATTATCCGGCAAGAAACGCATGGCAGCGCAAGAGCTGCTGCTCGGATTCCGCGATGCAAACTCCTACGTCTGTCGATAAAACGCTATCTGCAATCGGAATAACGAGGAAATCCGAAGAGGATTTTTAGACGAAGCATCGAATTTCCGGTCGAACGCCCGGCAACAAAGCAATGAATAAACCGAAACGATAAATAAAAATAAGCCGTAAAAATCGCATAATGCTCAATCGGTTTACTATATTTGTAATCGGAACATAAAACCATTTTGCCTATGAGAAAATAACAGCTCTTCTATTCTTCAGTACAATATGTCATGCCGTCCGATAGGATACGGGTATGACAATACATATAAAAAGCGTTAGCTTTATTTCTTGCTTTCTGAAACTTCGCAACTTTCAAAAAGTCTGACAAGAGTAAAGTGTAAACGCTCACGTTCAACGTGGGCTTTACTCTTATTTGTCAGACAAGGTATTGCGAAGACCTCAGAAAGCAAATAAAAAGTTTAGCCTGCGTTTTTTATATACCTGTCAAACAACACCATTCATTATTCAACTCAAAAGAAAATTTCCTATGAAACGCCTGATTTTCATAATTGCTTCAATACTCCTCGGACAAACTGTCTGCGCACAAGACATCATCCAGAAAAAAGATGCGACGGAGATCCAAGCTAAAGTGCTGAAAATAACCGACACGGAAATCGAATACCAAAGATGGGACAATCCGGACGGCCCGATCTATACGATTCCCGCAGAGGATGTCTTCACCATCACCTATCAAAACGGCTCGAAAGAGGTCATCTCGCATTTCGATTCCTCCCGGCGATCGGCTGCCGACAAACAACAATTCGGCAAATTACCTCGTTACCAGGGAGAAGTTGCCTTCGCATACGGTTCGGCCGTAAGCGAAGGAATGCAAGATCTATTTCCCCGCATCGTATTCGAAACGGTACACGGCGTGCGGATAAATCCGTATCTATTCGCCGGTGTCGGCTTGGGAATCAATTATTTCTACAAAGACATCTATTTCTCCAACGGTTGGAACATATACGAATTGGGCAATAGCGGAACCGTCCTCCCCGTATTTGCGAATGTGAAGGGTTATCTGCCCGTTTCAAGCAAAGCGGCCCTCAATCTGTCGTGGGATCTCGGTGCCGCAATAGGGGTAGGGGGTTACTTCAACGAGGGCACCGAATTTTACACCTCCATCGGCCCGGGCGTCACGTTCGGCCGTCAGAGCGGCGGAGTGCGGGGCGATTTCAGCATCCGCTTTCAGCACATGGGAGAAGGATTGAATGCCATCCTGTTCCGCATCGGAATCGGATTCTAAAATACGTCCGGCAAATTTTCAAACACGGCACAAGCCGCCTGTTCGAAATTATCGGCGAATCCAAACCGAAGAGGCTGTCTGCAACTTGCAGACAGCCTCTTCACATCATCCCCGACATTCCATCGACCTTGGACCAATAGGATCTCCAAGTATTCGATCTCTTTTTCCGGTCATTCGCGGGCGAATCCTTTCGGGCCGGATTTCGAGCGATACAAAACACTCCAAAAACACCGGCTCGATCGGGAAGCGGATTATGCCTCTTTTCCCTCTTCCGCCGCGACCGATTGCGCCAGCTCCGAAAGAATACGGACATGCACCCGCTCGTCGGAAACAATCTTATTGAGAAGCTGGATAGCTACTGCGGCCGACTGTGTCAGCTTTTCAGGATTGTTTTTCCGGATACGCTCGATCAACTGCTGATAGGCGGCAATCGTATCTTTTTCAGCCTGGATATTGACCCGAATGGCCTCGGCAGCCGATTCATATTCGACCGTAACCGCCGAACTCGAATACTTCGGAGTATTCACGCGCCCGCCCAATTGACGGATAAAATCGCCCAAACGGTCGAAATGCTTCATTTCGACGAAAGCGATCCCCAGGAATGTTTCGCCAATGTTTTCGAAGAGCATCCGCTGTTGGGTGTATTGAATGATAGCCGTCAGTTCCGAAGTGGGAATGGCGCCGTAGTAGGCGTCATAGAACCACTCGGGTTCCACGCCGTCGTTCGGCCGAGCCTTCTCCGCTTCGGGATAATCCAACGTATTATCGACGAAACGCATCGATTCGATCATCGCATTGGCCATCGTTTCTACATTATCGAGCGCAGCCGGATTGTGTTTTATGAACTCTTTCATCGCTTGTTTAATTTATGGCAATCATATCTTCCGAAATCTCTTTTCGGATTTTCGAATCCGACGGTCGTACCGTTTGCAGCCTATGACTGAACGGGGCACACTGTCCCGCATAGAAAATCCGGCCGTACATCGGTCGTCGAACCCGAAAAATCCGGATGTCGAAACCCCGAAGATGCGATCTCCCGATTTATCACTATTTACCCATCAGAACCTCGTCGATAATTCGCTTCAGATCGCTCTTCGGCCGACCGCCGGTCATCATCTGCGGCATCCCGTTCAAGGGGATGAAAAGCAGGGTAGGCACCGAACGAACGCCGAACACTGCAGCGAGGTCCTGTTCCTGGTCGATATCGACCTTATAAAAATCGATCCGGTCCTTATATTGGTAATCGGCCGCCAGCTCGTCGAGCACAGGGGCCAATGCCTTGCAGGGACCGCACCAAGTAGCGAAAAAATCGATCACGGCGGGACGTTCGCCCAGGAATTTCCATTCGCCCTTCGATTTTTCGATATCGGCGACCTTGGTCGTGAACTCCTGCTTATTCAGTTGTTTTACAGTTTCCATAGTATTGCTTGTTTAATGTTTTACAACCCAGCGCAAACATAGTGCCGCAAGCGATAAAAAAAGAGCGTCCGGCTTGTGAAAGCCGGACGCTCCGATAGAATATCGAACGACTAACGCACCTTACGGATGATTTCCGCACCGTGATTGATAGCCTTCTCGTTTTCAGGCAGCATCTTCCAAGCACGTTCCGGCAGGGATTTTTTCAGACCCACCATTACGTTCTCCATCTTAACGACGGGGCATACCTTCAGATAACCACCCAAGATCATCGTATTGAACAATTTGGATTGTCCCAAACGGGCCGACTCGGCCGTAGCATCGATCGTATAGATGCTGATATCCGTACGACTCGGATGACGCGTGATACCGTTGGTGTCGTAGATCAGCGTACCGCCCGGACGAACCATCGACTCGAACTTGTCCATCGACTGCTGGTTCAGGATAATAGCCGTGTCGAACTCATGAGCGATCGGCGACGAAATGGGTTTATCCGAAAGGATAACCGTCACGTTGGCCGTACCGCCACGCATTTCAGGACCGTAAGAGGGCATCCAGGTAACTTCGAAATCCTGCATTACGCCCGAGTAAGCCAAAATCTTACCCATCGAGAGGACACCCTGTCCACCGAAGCCTGCAATAATTAAAGTCTCTTTCATATTCTTTGTCCTCTTACTTCTTGGTTAAGTCCTTGATATCGCCCAGTTGATAGAAGGGCAGCATGTTCTCTTCGAGCCACTTGTTCGAAGCCACCGGAGAGAGTTTCCAACCGCTGTTGCAGGTCGAAACGACCTCTACGAGCGAGAAACCGTTGCCGGCCATCGCGTTCTCGAACGCCTTGCGGATCGCCTTCTTGCACTTGCGGACATTCGCCGGGTTGTGCACGCTTTGGCGCGTCAGGTAAGTCACACCGTCCAGATGAGCCAGCATCTCGGAGATCTTGTAAGGATAACCGTTCAGACGGGGATCGCGGCCGTAAGGGGTCGTCGCAGTCTTCATACCCAACAGGGTAGTCGGAGCCATCTGACCGCCGGTCATACCGTAGATCGCGTTGTTGATGTAGATCGCAACGATATTTTCGCCGCGTGCAGCAGCGTGAATCGTTTCGCCCGTACCGATTGCGGACAAGTCGCCGTCGCCCTGATACGTGAACACCATGCTCTCGGGACGAACGCGCTTCACGGCCGTAGCCACGGCGCAAGCACGACCGTGTGCAGCCTGAATCCAGTCCACGTCAATATATTTATAGGCAAATACCGAACAGCCCACCGGCGAAACGGCGATCGTGTTACCCTCGAGTCCCATCTCTTCAATAACCTCGGCAACCAGCTTGTGAACCGTACCGTGGCTGCAACCCGGGCAGTAGTGCATCACGTTGTCCGTGATGAGTTTCGGCTTACCGAATACCAGGTTTTCCTGTTTGATTTCTACTACTTCTGCCATAGTCTTACTTTTTATTAATCAGTTTCTCTTTGAGTGCAGCCAACACCTCGTCCGGAGCGAACAACATACCGCCCTGGCGGCCATAGTGCTCGACGGGAGCTGCACCGTTTACGGCGAGTCTAACATCCTCGACCATCTGGCCGGCATTGAGCTCGGCACTCAGGAAGCCTTTCACACCGCGTTTTGCCAAGTCGGCAATCACCTTGCTCGGGAAAGGATAAAGCGTGATCGGACGGAGCAGACCGACTTTCAGGCCCTCGGCACGAGCCAGTTCGACGGTAGCCGAGCAGATACGGGCCGACGAACCGAACGCTACGATCACGTAATCCGCGTCGTCGCAGTTGATAGCCTCGTAACGAACCTCGTTCTCCTCCAAAGCCTTGTATTTCGCCTGCAAACGCTGGTTGATCTTCTCCATCACCTCCGACTGAAGCTCGAGCGAAGTGATGATATTGCGCTCCTTGCGGTTACCTTTGCCGCAAGCCGCCCACTCTTTGCACTCCTCGGCAATCTCCTCGTTGGTCTTACGGGGACGCTGCGGAGCCAGAACGACTTTCTCCATCATCTGACCGATCGCACCGTCGGCGAGAATCATCGCCGGATTACGATATTTGAATGCCAGGTCGAAACCGAGTGCCACGTGGTCGTGCATCTCCTGCACCGAGTTAGGAGCCAGAACAATCAGGTGGAAGTCACCGTGAGCACCGCCCTTGCAAGCCTGGAAATAGTCGCCCTGCGAAGGCTGAATCGTACCCAGACCCGGGCCGCCGCGCTGGCAGTTCACGATAAGGCAGGGCAGTTCCGCACCTGCCATGTAACTGAGCGTTTCGCTCATCAGACTGATACCGGGGCTCGAAGACGAAGTCATCACGCGTTTACCGGTCGAAGCAGCACCATAAACCATATTGGCGGATGCAACCTCCGACTCTGCCTGCAACACGACCATGCCGGTCGTTTCCCAGGGTTTCTCCTCCATAAGCGTTTCCATAACCTCCGACTGCGGAGTGATAGGGTAGCCGAAGTAGCCGTCGCAACCGTAGCGAATCGCAGCATGAGCGATCACTTCGTTGCCTTTCATCAATTTTACTTCTTTCTCTGCCATAGTTTATTCAAATTTTTGACGATAAACCGTGATGCAACTGTCCGGACAGATGACCGCGCAGGACGCACATCCTGTGCAGGCATCCGGATTAGCCATCTGAGCCACGGGGTAACCTTTGCTGTTCACCTCGGCCGACAAATGCAGCACATTGCACGGACACGAAGCCACACAGACTCCGCAACCCTTGCAGCGCTCCTTATCGACGAGGATTGTTCCTTTAATTTTTGCCATAAGACATCCATTTATTATAAGTTGCTTACAAATGTACGCATTTTTTACGGTTTGAGATAACATTTCGTAATAAAATTTCACGAAACACTTAAAATATATCCGAAAACATTCTGTTTCGGACACATAACACACCGACCTGCAGCAAATACACCGGGCAGAAAATTTCTTTTTCAAAGAATTTATGATTAAATTTACTGATACAGTTATTAACCTTAAAATACCCAATGCGTATGAAAGACAACAAATTTTTCTCGTTTTTCGACCCGGTGCTCAAATACATCGACACCGGTAAGTTTTTCCGCGAACCCTTCCGCTGGCTGTATGCGATCCTGGCGATCCTCAACCTGCTAACACCCATCGTACTGCTGGTAATGGCCATTAACAACGACCTGTTTCAGTACGGCGGAGGCCGGATGATCGCCGCGTTTATTCTGGTCTGGCTCGTGATCGCCTTCGTTTCCTGGCTCGGTTTTCAAATCTGGTGGAACCGCCGCGAAAAAGTATATGCGGCAGCGACAGCGCATGACGATTTCGTCGCCATTCCCGTATTCTCGCACTTCATCCAGACTTTCGGGGAATGGGCGGGTATGTTCGTCGGTATCGGCGGAGCGCTGCTCACCCTGATCGCCGCAATATTCCTGAACGGCGACGCCTCCATGCTTCGCATGATGGGTACGGGAGCATTCTTCGGCAGCGGTTCGCTCATTTACATCGTCCTCAATCCGATCTACGGCTTCATAATCGTCGTGGTGACTCGCGCAATAGCCGAAACGTTCCGTGCATTGACAGCTATCGCCAACAACACCAAAAAAAGCTGATCGCGCTCTGCTGCGAGGGCGGTACTTTCCACCGCCCGCACCATTTTCGACGGTCGCATATTCATGATTCGTAGTTGCATCTGCAATCCCGACCTGACCCTAAAGAACTCGGGGCGCGACGCTCTCGGTGAAATACAGGAAAGCATATAATTACAAAAGAGAAAGGAGAATCTGTTCAAGATCTCCTTTCTCTTTTGAATCCCTTACGGGACACTATTTCTCCTCGAAAGTATGGATCACCACACCCGAGCGGAGTTTCGGCTCGAACCAGGTGGTCTTCGGAGGCATGATGTTGCCCGTATCGGCAATGTCGATGAGCTGCTGCATGGAAACGGGGTAGAGTGCGAAAGCCGCCTTCATCTCGCCGCTATCAACACGCTTTTTCAACTCTTCCAAGCCGCGAATACCGCCGACGAAATCGATCCGTTTCGACGTCCGCAGATCCTTGATGTCGAGCAACTGGTCAAGTACCAGGTTCGACAGCACGGTTACGTCCAGCACTCCGATCGGATCGTTGTCATCGTACGTACCCGGCTTCGCCGTGAGGCTGTACCACTGACCGTCGAGGTAGAGCGAAAAGTTGTGCAACTTCGAAGGATGGTAGATCTCCTTACCCTTGGGTTCCACAGTGAAATTCTTCTCCAGCGCCTTGAGGAACTGCTCGGGAGTCATCCCGTTCAGGTCTTTCACCACGCGGTTGTAGTCGATGATGCGAAGCTGGCTTGCAGGGAACGTAACAGCCAAGAAATAGCAGTATTCCTCGTTGCCGGTATGGTTGGGATTGTTCTCCTGACGCTTCTTGCCCACCCGTGCTGCGGCAGCGGTACGATGGTGTCCGTCAGCCACATACAGAGCAGGAATACCTGCGAAAATCTCGGTGATACGGTCGTTGATCTTCTTGTCGCGGATCACCCAGAAATGGTGGCCGAAGCCTTCGGGAGCGGCCGTGAAATCGTAATCGGCCTTGTTGTTCTTCACGTAGTCGGCAACGATCTTGTTGATCTCGTCGTTGTCGGGATACGCGAAGAATACCGGCTCAAGGTTAGCCTGCTGAAGCTCGACGTGCTTCATGCGGTCCTCCTCTTTCTCGATACGGGTCAGCTCGTGTTTCTTGATCTTGCCCGACCAGTAGTCCTCATAGTAGCAGCACATGGCCAGACCGTACTGGGTACGGCCGTTCATCGTCTGGGCATAGATATAATAGTGCTCTTCGCCATCCTGCACCAGCCACTTGTTGTCGCGCCACTTCTTGAAGTTCTCGACAGCCTTCTTATACACCTTCTCATCATGCTCGTCGGCAATCGGATCGAAGTCGATTTCCGGCTTGATGATGTGGAGCAGCGAGCGCTCGGTAGCCTCGGCCTTGGCCTCCTGCGAGTTCAGCACGTCGTAAGGACGCGACGAAACCTCGGCAGCCAGCTCCTTCGGAGGGCGGATACCTGCGAACGGTTTGATTTTTACCATAATATTCTCTCTTTATCGTTTGAAAATAAGGGGATATTTCGATTATTTATTCACCTGGAAGCGGGTGTTGCCGGTCTTGAAGAAATCGACGATCTGGTTTGCAGCAGCCAAACCTGCATTGATGTTCGCCTCCGCAGTTTCGGCACCCATCTTCTTGGGAGTCGCGAAGAAGCGCTTGCCGAATTTCTCACTCATCTCGGCGGCAGCCTCGGGAGCGATGTCGGTGATGTACTTCAGATCTTCGCGCTCGGTCATCGCCTGGATCACTCCTGCCTCGTCAATCACCTCCTTGCGGGCGGTATTCACCAAGGTAGCGCCTTTAGGCATCGAAGTCAACAACTTGTGGCCGATCGATTTCTTGGTCTGCTCGGTAGCGGGGATATGCAGCGACAGGTAGTCGGCCTGTGCATAAAGCTCCTCGATGCTGTCCACCTTCTTCACGCCGTCGGCCTCGAATACCTTTGCATCGGTGATGAAAGGATCGAAAGCGATCACATTCATACCCAGCGCCTTACCCTTGCGACCGACGAGCTTGCCGACGTTGCCGTAAGCGTGGATCGCCAGCGTCTTGCCTTTCAGCTCGCTGCCGGTACCCGGCGTGAACTGGTTGCGGGCCATGAAGACCATCATACCGAGCGCCAGTTCGGCCACGGCGTTCGAGTTCTGCCCCGGAGTATTCATCACTACGATGCCTTTAGCCGTTGCGGCAGCCAGGTCCACATTGTCGTAACCGGCACCCGCGCGAACGACAATCTTGAGATTCTTGGCAGCTTCGATCACCTCGGCAGTCACTTTATCGCTGCGGATAATCAGGGCGTTGGCATCGGCAACGGCTGCGAGCAGCTGGGCCTTGTCGGTATATTTCTCCAGAAGGGCTACTTCGTAACCGGCATCCGTAATGATCTTCTTAATTCCATCAACAGCCTTCTTTGCGAAAGGTTTCTCGGTTGCAATTAAAACTTTCATATCGTTGAATTTTATTTTTCGCTCTCCATGCCCGGCAGGGTAGGTAGTCCCATCCTCTTCCCGTTCATCGAAAACGTCCATTAATGTATAAAAATCTATGGCGCCGTCCTCCTTACGTTTCGGCGTAAAAGTAAAGAACTGCGCCATAGATCAAATCCGGTTAATTATTTCTTGTGGTTCTTCTCGAACTCCTGCATGCAGGCAACCAGCGCATCCACGCTCTCCTGCGGACATGCGTTGTAGATCGAAGCGCGGAAACCGCCCACCGAACGGTGCCCCTTGATGCCGACCATGCCCTTCTCCTTGGCAAAAGCCATGAATTCAGCCTCCAGATCCTCGTGGCCCGGAGCCATCACGAAGCAGACGTTCATGATCGAACGGTCTTCCTTCACGGCCGTACCGACGAACATCGAGTTGCGGTCGATCTCGTTGTACAGCGTCTCGGCCTTCTTCTTGTTGATCTTGTACATGGCCTCGACACCGCCCTGTGCCTTCACCCACTTCAGGGTTTCGTGCATTACGAAAATCGGGAGTACGGGAGGCGTGTTGAACATCGAGTGGTTGCGAGCCTCTTCGGGATAGTGCGTAGCGTAATTGACCATCGTCTGCAACGGACGCTCCGAGCTGCCGATCAGATCCTTACGGATGATGACGAACGTCACGCCGGCAGGGCCTACGTTCTTCTGCGCACCGCCGTAGATCATACCGTACTTCTTCACATCGACCGGACGGCTCATGATATCCGACGACATATCGGCAACGAGCGTGATAGGGGAGTCGATATCCTCGTGAATCTCCGTACCGTAGATGGTGTTGTTGGTCGTGATGTGGAAATAATCCGCATCGGTCGGGATTTTGTAGCCTTTCGGAATATAGGTATAGTTCTTATCCTCGGAAGAAGCGACGATCTCCACTTCACCGTAGAACTTGGCCTCCTTGGCAGCCTTCTTCGCCCAAACACCGGTCTGGAGGTAGGCAGCTTTCTTTTTCAACAAGTTCGCCGGAACCTCGAAGAACTGAGTCGAAGCACCGCCGCCCAGGAACATTACGGCATAGTTGTCGGGAATGTTCAGCAGATCGCGCCACAACTGCTCGGTTTCGGCCATGATACGCTCCCAACCCGGAGTACGGTGGGAAATCTCCAGCAGGCCGATACCTGTGTTATCGAAATCACGGATAGCCTCAATGGCAGATTCTACCGCCTCTCTGGGCAATACGCAAGGTCCTGCGTTGAAATTGTGCTTTTTCATAAAACTTTAACTGTGATTAAATTATGACTATTATTTCAGGTATTCTTCAAATTTGCACACAAATATAGGAATTATTTCACCAATCCGCCAAGGAAACCCGATAAATTTTCCCTGCCTCGGAAAAGGGAGCTCAACAAGGCCGGAATTAAATTGTTTTTACTAAATTTGCACGAATTTAACTTTCGACGAAACCCACATGATAAAATCCATGACGGGCTTCGGCAAAGCCGAAGTCGCAATCCCCGATAAAAAAATAACGGTCGAGATACGCACGCTGAACTCCAAGCAGTTGGACCTTGCTGTCAAGTTGCCTTCGACCTATCGTCCCCTGGAATACGAAATCCGGGCTTTGGCGGCGAAAGCTCTTCAGCGCGGTAAAGCCGATCTTTACATATCCGTGGAATCGACCGCCCGGCAGACGCGCGCCTGCATCGACGAAGAGTTGTTCCACTTATATTATAATCAACTGCTGAAAATCTGCCGGGAACAACCGGAAATCGGCACTCCGGGCAGCGCGGAAAACAATGCTCTCATCCAGTCGATCCTGCGCCTGCCGGACGTCGTTTCTTCACAGGAAGAGAGTGTAAGCGAACAGGAACACGCTGCCGTACTGGACGCAGTGGGACAGGCGCTCGCCCATCTGGATGAATTCCGCACGCAGGAGGGAGCGATTCTGATCGCCGATCTTTTGAAGCGCATCGACCGGATAGAAGCGTACAAACAGGAGGTCATTCCTTTCGAAAAAGCCCGCACGGAAGCCATCCGCGCCCGCATCCGGGAGAGTTTGGCGCAGTTGCAGACCGAAGTAGATAACAACCGCCTGGAACAGGAGATGATCTTCTACATCGAGAAACTCGACATCACCGAAGAGAAGGTCCGGCTCACCAACCACTGCAACTATTTCCGGGAGGTCGCAGCCTCCGAAGAGTGCGCGGGCCGCAAGCTGGGCTTCATCGCTCAAGAGATGGGCCGCGAGATCAACACGATGGGTTCCAAAGCCAACAACTCCGAGATACAGATCCTCGTGGTCAAGATGAAGGACGAGCTGGAGAAGATCAAGGAACAGGTATTGAATATCCTGTAATCCGCAGATTACAGGATATTCCAATTAAAAATTGAGAATGAAAAATTAAAAATTCCATTCGGCAAAATCATCCGGAGAAGAGAACGATTTTTCATTTCTAATTTTTCATTTTTAATTTCATCAAATGGGCAAAGTCATCATATTCTCCGCCCCGAGCGGTTCGGGCAAAACCACCATCGTCCGGCACCTGCTGGAACGCTATCCGCAGTTCGAATTCTCCATCTCGGCGACCAGCCGCGCCCCCCGCGGCCAGGAGCGCGACGGGGTGGACTACTACTTCCTCTCGCACGAGGAGTTCATGCAGGCCGTGGCCGAAAACCGCTTCGTGGAGTGGGAGGAGGTCTACAAGGGAACCTGCTACGGCACGCTGCGCTCGGAGGTGGAGCGCATCTGGGCCAAGGGCCATGTGATCGTCTTCGACGTCGACGTGGTCGGCGGCATCAACCTCAAGCGCATCTTCGGCGACGACGCCTGCTCGGTGTTCATCATGCCGCCCTCGGTCGAGGAGCTGCGCCGACGGCTCGAAGGCCGCGGCACGGACGCCCCGGAGGTGATCGACGCCGCGTGGCCAAGGCCGAATTCGAACTGACGAAAGCCCCCGAGTTCGACCACGTGGTGGTCAACGACTGCCTCGACGAGGCCGTGTGCGGCACGTGCAGCATCCTCGACCAATTCATCGCACGGTAGGATGAAACGGATCATGCTCTATTTCGGGTCGTTCAACCCCGTGCACCGCGGCCACATCGCGCTGGCGGAATACGTCGTCGGGCAGGGTCTCTGCGACGAGGCCGTGCTGGTCGTTTCGCCGCTTGTCTTCGTCTCGTCCGCCGGCGCCGCCTTCTGTGCACACGCCGCCATTGCTGCGATCATCGCGATCGCCAGCAAAATCGCTAATACTT
>OHDD01000070.1_pt1 | contig 67605 bp, 49 predicted proteins | sample 1566941 | NCBI WGS metagenome assembly OHDD01 (sample SAMEA3879580, study PRJEB24766) | human gut metagenome | biome: human-associated habitat; feature: feces | place: USA | collected 1985/1987 | reverse complement strand
ATCAGTTCTTTTTCACAAACTCAGATTTCAGTTTCATCGGACCAAAACCGTCGATTTTGCAATCGATGTTATGGTCGCCTTCAACCAGGCGGATGTTTTTCACTTTGGTGCCAATTTTCAGCATCGAAGAGCTACCTTTCACCTTCAGATCTTTAATGATGGTAACGCTGTCGCCGTCAGCCAGCAGATTGCCGTTAGCATCTTTAACGATCAGCTCGTCGCTTTCCTGTGCAGGTTCTGCGTCGTTCCATTCGTAGGCACATTCCGGGCAGATGTACATGCCGTTATCTTCGTAAGTGTATTCGGAGTTGCATTTTGGGCAGTGTGGTAATGACATGTGGATTTCCTCAAAAGTCAGCAGGGCAAAAGCGCCAAAAAACGGCAGATTGCCGAAAAAGGCCGCAATTATACACAAAATCCCTGAGTTTGTCGGGGGTACTGCTGATTTTAGACGACGATCGTTTTCATTTGAAAGGAAACGCAAAAAGAAAATAATCTTTTTGCCTCTATTTATTATTTAAGATAATGTTAATGCTCTACTTGTTCTTTTTTTTATTCACATGATATTTTTATCTTTCTGACGTTTTAAACGTATCGGAAGACGTTATTTATTCTAATAAAAAACAACACGCTAAATATAAAATTATTTCTTGCAGTAATTATAAAAGCCGAAAACAGAACTCAAAAACAATCTGGCTAAATAAAAGTAACAAAATTTGCTTTAAGGAAGAATTTTCTATGTACACACAGACCCTGTATGAGTTAAGTCAGGAGGCTGAACGCCTGTTACAGCTTTCTCGCCAACAGTTGCAGTTACTGGAAAAAATGCCTCTCTCTGTACCCGGAGACGATGCGCCACAACTGGCTTTACCCTGGAGTCAGCCTAATATCGCCGAACGTCACGCGATGCTGAATAATGAGTTGCGTAAAATTTCCCGACTGGAAATGGTGCTGGCGATTGTCGGTACCATGAAAGCAGGGAAATCAACCACCATTAATGCCATTGTTGGTACGGAGGTTTTGCCTAATCGTAATCGCCCAATGACTGCGCTGCCGACGCTTATTCGCCATACGCCCGGGCAAAAGGAACCGGTACTGCATTTTTCACATGTCGCGCCAATCGACCGTTTAATTCAAAAATTACAACAGCGCCTGCGTGATTGCGATATTAAGCATCTGACCGATGTGCTGGAAATAGATAAAGATATGCGTGCGCTTATGCAGCGGATCGAAAATGGCGTCGCTTTCGAAAAATATTATCTGGGTGCCCAGCCTATTTTTCATTGTCTGAAAAGTTTGAATGATTTAGTGCGACTGGCGAAGGCGCTGGACGTCGATTTTCCTTTTTCTGCTTACGCCGCCATTGAGCATATTCCCGTGATTGAAGTGGAGTTTGTCCATCTGGCGGGGCTGGAAAGTTATCCCGGTCAGTTGACGTTACTGGATACCCCCGGGCCAAATGAAGCCGGGCAACCGCATCTGCAAAAAATGCTTAACCAGCAGCTGGCACGCGCCTCGGCGGTACTGGCGGTGCTGGATTATACGCAACTGAAATCGATCTCCGATGAAGAGGTCCGTGAGGCGATTTTGGCGGTGGGGCAATCGGTGCCGCTGTATGTGCTGGTCAATAAGTTCGATCAACAGGATCGTAACAGTGACGACGCCGACCAGGTGCGGGCACTGATTTCCGGGACGCTGATGAAAGGCTGTATTACGCCACAGCAGATATTTCCGGTGTCGTCGATGTGGGGCTACCTGGCGAATCGGGCGCGCCATGAGTTAGCCAACAACGGTAAGTTACCACCGCCAGAGCAACAACGCTGGGTGGAAGATTTTGCCCATGCCGCGCTCGGCAGGCGCTGGCGTCATGCCGATCTGGCGGACCTCGAACATATTCGTCATGCTGCCGATCAGTTGTGGGAAGATTCGCTGTTCGCCCAGCCAATTCAGGCGTTGCTTCATGCCGCTTACGCTAACGCCTCGTTGTATGCTCTGCGATCTGCCGCGCATAAACTGTTGAATTACGCGCAGCAGGCGCGGGAATACCTGGATTTTCGTGCGCACGGGTTAAACGTCGCTTGTGAACAATTGCGGCAAAATATCCATCAGGTCGAAGAAAGTTTGCAGCTATTGCAACTCAATCAGGCGCAGGTGAGCGGCGAGATTAAACATGAAATCGAGCTGGCCCTGACCTCCGCCAACCACTTTCTGCGTCAACAGCAAGATGCGCTGAATGCGCAGTTAGCCGCCTTGTTTCAGGATGATTCGGAGCCGTTAAGCGAGATTCGTACCCGCTGTGAGACACTGTTACAGACGGCGCAGAACACCATCAGTCGCGACTTTACGCTGCGTTTTGCCGAGCTGGAATCCACCCTTTGCCGGGTGTTAACCGATGTTATTCGCCCCATTGAGCAACAAGTCAAAATGGAATTGAGCGAGTCAGGGTTTCGTCCTAGGTTTCATTTTCCTGTTTTTCACGGCGCAGTTCCCCACTTCAACACTCGCCAGCTGTTCAGTGCAGTCATTTCGCGCCAGGAAGCAACGGACGAGCAGAGCACGCGTTTAGGCGTTGTGCGTGAGACTTTTTCGCGCTGGTTGAATCAGCCCGACTGGGGACGGGGAAATGAGAAATCCCCGACAGAGACGGTTGATTACAGTGTGTTGCAACGAGCTTTAAGCGCAGAAGTCGATCTTTATTGCCAACAAATGGCTAAAGTTCTGGCAGAGCAGGTCGATGAATCTGTTACGGCAGGCATGAATACTTTTTTCGCTGAGTTCGCTTCATGTTTGACGGAATTACAGACGCGTTTACGCGAAAGTCTGGCTCTGCGTCAACAAAATGAATCGGTGGTCAGGCTGATGCAGCAGCAATTGCAGCGGACTGTGATGACTCACGGCTGGATTTACACCGACGCCCAGCTGTTACGCGATGATATTCAAACACTTTTCACGGCAGAACGATATTGACCAAGACGTTACTTGACGGCCCCGGTCGCGTGCTGGAGTCGGTTTATCCCCGCTTTTTAGTGGATCTGGCGCAGGGCGATGATGCCCGCCTTCCACAAGCCCATCAGCAGCAGTTTCGTGAACGACTGATGCAGGAACTTCTTGCGCGCGTGCAGCTTCAGACATGGACGAACGGCGGCATGTTAAATGCGCCGCTTAGCCTGCGTCTGACATTGGTGGAAAAACTGGCGTCGATGCTGGATCCCGGTCATCTGGCACTGACGCAGATCGCGCAGCATCTGGCGCTGCTGCAAAAAATGGATCACCGCCAGCACTCTGCTTTCCCGGAGCTCCCCCAGCAAATTGCCGCCTTGTATGAGTGGTTTTCAGCCCGTTGCCGCTGGAAGGAAAAGGCGTTAACGCAACGAGGCCTACTGGTGCAGGCAGGTGATCAGAGCGAGCAAATTTTTACCCGCTGGCGTGCTGGGGCGTATAACGCCTGGTCGTTGCCTGGGCGCTGTTTTATCGTTCTCGAAGAGTTGCGTTGGGGGGCATTTGGCGATGCCTGTCGTCTGGGAAGCCCGCAAGCGGTGGCGTTGTTGCTGGGTGATTTGCGCGTGAAAGCGACACAACATCTGGCAGAGAGTATCAATGCGGCCCCGACCACGCGTCACTATTACCATCAGTGGTTTGCCTCTTCGACCGTTCCGACGGGCGGGGATCATGCTGATTTTTTAAGTTGGCTGGGAAAGTGGACCACGGCAGATAAACAACCCGTTTGCTGGTCAGTGACCCAACGCTGGCAAACTGTCGCGCTGGGGATGCCACGACTCTGTTCAGCGCAGCGTCTGGCGGGGGCAATGCTCGAGGAAATCTTCTCTGTAAATTTGGCGTAAATAATCAGTTACATCAATGAGTCCTAAACGAAATCCATGTGTGAAGTTGATCACAAATTTAAACACTGGTAGGGTAAAAAGGTCATTAACTGCCCAATTCAGGCGTCAACTGGTTTGATTGTACATTCCTTAACCGGAGGGTGTAAGCAAACCCGCTACGCTTGTTACAGAGATTGCATCCTGCAATTCCCGCTCCCCTTTTGCGGCCGTCGCGCTGATTTTTCTGGCGTTTGCGGAAATGGGCCAACTCTGCGAGGAAAGCTATGCTGAAAAGGAAAAAAGTAAAACCAATTACCCTTCGTGATGTCACCATTATTGATGACGGTAAACTGCGTAAAGCCATTACCGCAGCATCACTGGGTAATGCAATGGAATGGTTTGATTTTGGTGTTTATGGTTTTGTTGCTTACGCATTAGGTAAAGTTTTTTTCCCGGGGGCTGACCCCAGCGTGCAGATGGTTGCTGCACTTGCCACTTTCTCCGTTCCCTTTCTGATTCGACCGCTTGGCGGGCTCTTCTTTGGTATGTTGGGCGATAAATATGGTCGCCAGAAGATCCTCGCTATCACTATTGTGATTATGTCGATCAGTACGTTCTGTATTGGCTTAATACCGTCCTACGACACGATTGGTATTTGGGCACCGATTCTGCTGTTGATCTGTAAGATGGCACAAGGTTTCTCGGTCGGCGGTGAATATACCGGGGCGTCGATATTTGTTGCGGAATACTCCCCTGACCGTAAACGTGGCTTTATGGGCAGCTGGCTGGACTTTGGTTCTATTGCCGGGTTTGTGCTGGGTGCTGGCGTAGTGGTGTTAATTTCGACCATTGTCGGCGAAGCGAACTTCCTCGACTGGGGCTGGCGTATTCCGTTCTTTATTGCTCTGCCGTTAGGGATTATCGGGCTTTACCTGCGCCATGCGCTGGAAGAAACTCCGGCGTTCCAGCAGCATGTCGATAAACTGGAACAGGGCGACCGCGAAGGTTTGCAGGATGGCCCGAAAGTCTCGTTTAAAGAGATTGCCACCAAACACTGGCGCAGCCTGTTGACATGTATTGGTCTGGTAATTGCCACCAACGTGACTTACTACATGTTGCTGACCTATATGCCGAGTTATTTGTCGCATAACCTGCATTACTCCGAAGACCACGGGGTGCTGATTATTATCGCCATTATGATCGGTATGCTGTTTGTCCAGCCGGTGATGGGCTTGCTGAGTGACCGTTTTGGCCGTCGTCCGTTTGTGCTACTTGGTAGTGTTGCCCTGTTTGTGTTGGCGATCCCGGCGTTTATTCTGATTAACAGTAACGTCATCGGCCTGATTTTTGCCGGGTTACTGATGCTGGCGGTGATCCTTAACTGCTTTACGGGCGTTATGGCTTCTACCTTGCCAGCGATGTTCCCGACGCATATCCGTTACAGCGCGCTGGCGGCGGCATTTAATATTTCGGTGCTGGTTGCCGGTCTGACGCCAACACTGGCGGCCTGGCTGGTCGAAAGCTCGCAGAATCTGATGATGCCTGCCTATTACCTGATGGTAGTGGCGGTGATTGGTTTAATCACCGGCGTAACCATGAAAGAGACGGCAAATCGTCCGTTGAAAGGTGCGACACCGGCGGCGTCAGATATACAGGAAGCGAAGGAAATTCTCGTCGAGCATTACGATAATATCGAGCAGAAAATCGATAATATTGACCACGAGATTGCCGATTTGCAGGCGAAACGTACCCGCCTGGTGCAGCAACATCCGCGAATTGATGAATAAGCTGAAACGGATGGCCTGATGTGACGCTGTCTTATCAGGCCAATTGAACTCTTAAGGTTCACTTAATCTCTGACGCGCATACTCTCCTCCAGGTTAACGGAGGAGAGTGCAATGAAAAACCGTGTTTATGAAAGTTTAACTACCGTGTTCAGCGTGCTGGTGGTCAGCAGCTTTCTTTATATCTGGTTTGCCACGTTCTGATCTTTCTTCAGCCGTACCCAGGCCCGCGTGCCGGAAGTCTCTTGCCGGTTTTGCAGGAAAAACTGCCCGTGATGCAACTGTGTAATGCGGCTGACAATACTTAACCCCAGACCAATCCCGCCATAACGGCTGTCCATACGTACAAACGCTTTACTCAACTCCCCGCATTTACTCTCATCAATACCTGGTCCTTCATCTTCAACTGCCATGACCGCTCCGCCATCTTCTTGCAGCTTAATCATAATGTTGCTGCCTTGCGGGCTGTAACGATGGGCGTTTTCTACCAGGTTTCGCAATAACATCCGCAGCAGGGTTGCATCACCCTGAACGGTGATGTCGGCGGCGCTCTCTGGCAATAGCAGGGTTTGCTGTCGCTGGTCGAGCATGGTACTGAGTTCGTCATACGAGGGGAGAATGACATCTTCCAGCAGTTTTACATGTTGATAATTACCGGAAGAAAATGACTGTCCGGCACGCGCCAGTTGCAGCAGCTGGGAGACGCTCTCCATCATCTGATCAAGCCGTGCCACTAACGGTGCTACATCAATGTGATGCGTTTTCGCCAGCAGTTCCAGATGCAAACGCACCCCCGCCAGTGGCGTTCGCAGTTCGTGCGCGACGTCAGCGGTAAACAACCTTTCGTTATCCAGCGTGCTGGTCAGGCGACTGACCAGATCGTTCAACGCCGAAACCACCGCTTCGATTTCGAGGGTGGCGCTGTGAATGGCAATGGGCGTTAAGTTGTCGGCGGTGCGCGCTTCCAGCTCTTTTTGCAGCTCCGCCAGCGGGCGGGTGATGCGGCGTACCGCCTGATAGCAGATAAATAGCGTCAGGCTGACCATAAAGACGCCGGGGACAATCAGGCTGGCGACCGCCTCGCGGATCTCACGCATGATGTGGCGATCGTTGTTGCGATTGTCGCGTAGCGCCTGCTCAAACAGCTGAATCTGCTCGGTACTTTCATGCCATAGCCAGAAGACGCTGATCAGCTCAAACACCAACAAAATGGCCCCGATGGTCAATATCAGCCGTTGGCGCAGCGATATTGGTCGGCGCAGAAAATGCATCAGATTCAATTAGTTTTCCTCATTCGCGACCAGCATATAGCCAAAGCCGCGCACGGTGCGGATACGGGCTTTGCCCACTTTGTCGCGCAGATTGTGGATATGCACTTCCAGGGTGTTGGTCGAGGGTTCATTGTCCCAGTTATAGATGTCGTTGTAGAGAATTTCCCGATGCACCGGACTGCCTGCTTTGAGCATTAACCGTGACAGCAGAGCATATTCTTTGGGCGTCAGAATCAACTCTTCACCGCCCATCCATACCTGACGGCGACCCATATTCAGCGTCAGATTGCCAACAATCAGCTCACTTTCGCCCTGATTATTATGGCGTCGTAGCAGGGCGCGGATACGGGCGTGTAACTCTTCCAGCGCAAAAGGCTTCACCAGATAGTCATCGGCACCGACATCCAGCCCGGCGATTTTGTCGGTCAGCGTATCGCGAGCGGTGAGGATCAGTACCGGCAGGGTATATTTTTTCTGCCGGATACGGGCGAGAAAATGCAGTCCATCTTCGTCGGGTAACCCTAAATCCAGTACCACCAGGCTGTAATGACCGGCCTCAAGGCTTTGTTCCGCCATCCGCGCGGTTGTCACGCCATCGCACGCGTAGCCTTCAGTTTGCGCCGCCAGAATCAATCCCTGCAATAACAGCGTATCGTCTTCAACAATCAGAATTTTCATTCACTCACTCTCCTGCAAGTTTGCAGAATATCATCCGCAGCCTGGTAATACTTCGTCTCAACGCCAGTTAATCCCAATAGCGTGGAGAATAAATTGTCTTGTGAATAGTGTTGCGTTTGCGCCTGTTTTTGCAGGCAGTTCTGGTCAACCTGATACCGTTTTTGATAATCCTCCGACAGCCACAGCAGCATCGGCACCTGTTTTTGGCTATCCGGGGCGATGGCATAAGGCAGACCGTGCAGATAGATGCCATTTTCACCTAACGATTCACCGTGGTCAGAAAGATAAACCAGGCTGGTGGTAAATTTATCCTGATGTTCTTTCAGCAGATTAATCGCTTTATCAACAATATAGTCGACGTAAACCAGCGTGTTGTCGTAAGTGTTCACCAGTTGCTCTTTGCTACAGGTCTGGATCTCATTGGTGTCGCAGGTTGGGGTAAATTTCCTGAACTGCGGCGGATAGCGGTTGTAATAGGTCGGACCGTGGCTGCCGATGGTGTGTAAGACAATCACGCCATCACCCTGCAGGTTATTGATGTACTCTTCCAGCCCGTGGAACAGTACTTCGTCATAGCATTCGCCGTTGATGCACTGACCAGGCAGATTCAGCGCGGTGACGTTCTGGTGAGGCACGCGGTCGCAGGCACCTTTACAGCCGCCATCGTTGTCATTCCACAGCACGTTGATGCCCGCTCGCTGAATGATATCCAGCACGCCTTCCTGGTGCTGTGCCAGCTCTTCTTTGTAATGCTCACGCGGCATATCCGAGAACATGCACGGTACTGAAACTGCCGTTGCCGTGCCGCAAGATGCGGTATTAGGGAAATAGACCACGTTATCTTTCGCCAGCCGCGGGTTAGTTTCACGCGGGTAGCCGTTGAGGGAGAAGTTCTCCGCCCGCGAGGTTTCGCCGACAATCAGGATGGTCAAATTTTTACGTTTTTCGTTCTGCATTAACGGGTTGCGGTGGGCGTCTTCACCAATTCGCACCAGCGGTAGATTTGCCAGTCGCTGATGGGAGTACCATGACCAGCTGGCAACAATGCTGTTAGAGGGGCTTAAGGATTTCACCAGCTCTTTGTTATTGCGGAACAACGAGGCGTAGTCTTTATAAAACAGTGCGGCGACCAGCAAAATCAGTAGTACAGAAACCAGAATATTGGCTCCACGGAAAAGAACACTGCGCAGACGCGAGGTGGCAGGTTTGATTTTTATCCAGCAGGCAATCAGCGCAGCAAGCACGCCGCTGAATCCCAGCGTTAATAACATTTGCGGTGTCATCAGCGCATAACTTTCTGCCGGAGTGGTATCAATAATATTGGCAATCATCGAGCGGTCGATGACGATGCCGTAAGTCATTATGAAATATTGTGCAGCCGCGCCAACCAGAATAAACAGGCAGGCCAGTGGTCGATTAAGCCATAAGAAAGAGCTTAGTGTCAGGACAATATTAATCACGCTGAAAGCGACGACCGGCATCGACAAGAAAACCAGTACGTTATGCAGCGAATCCAGCGGCAGCGCCTGCAACACCTGTTTAAAAAAGGCAATATTCAGGCAGATAGAGATATAAAAAGCGGCCAACAATAGCCAGGCGAGTAAATTCAAAGAGGGTCTTTTTAGTAGGCGCTTCAACATCACGGTGTTTCCATCGAACAAAGTGCGCATATGCTCGCAAAGCAAAATTAAGCCAACCTTAAGTTCTTAAGGTTGGCTTTTATGTTTGCTGGATTAAGGGGAATTAATCTTTGCTTATTGGTGCATCTAAGGGATACGGGTTTTTATGTAGCCGGTTGTAATTCAGCGCATACATGGCGGTGATGACCATCAGGGTGACAAATGACCACATAACCTCTTTCGCTCCGGACCCCACCACGGCCCAGATGCAGTAGAGGAAGGCAATGGTAGTAACTGCCAGATATGCCGGGCGTGCTTTACCAAAGTGACCGTGTCCGAGCAGCAGTAACGCCGCACAGGTGTAAAGATATGGCACCAGTGTAAAGATGACCGAGACGGAAGAAACCAGACCGAACTCTTTGGTCGCGTTTGGTGAAATGCTGCTGAGCTGGAAGATGGTCATCAAAATACCGACGATAATCAGCCCCGCCACTGGCGTACCCGCTTTATTTACACGGGCAAAAATTGGTGGGAACAGTCCGTCATCGGCAGCGGCTTTCGCCGTTTGACCCGCCAGCAACGTCCAGCCGCCCAGTGAACCTAAGCAACCCGCAGCTGCGCAGAAGGAAACAATGGCCCCGGCGGTGTCACCCAACGCCATCCGTGCGGCATCACCGAATGGCGAAGCAGAAACGCGCAGTGCGGCATTAGGGATCATCCCCATAATCGCGGTGGTAGAAAGTACATAGCAAACGGCGGCAATCAATACCCCACCAATGGTGGCGATAGGGACATTGCGTTTCGGGTTTTTCACCACACCTGCGGCAACGGAGGCACTTTCCACACCGATGAACGACCACAGCGTAACGTTAAGGGTACTTTGAATTGCACCGAAGGTGCCCAGGCCGCTGACGTTCCATGCCGCCATATAGGTTTCACCACGGAACCAGAACCAGCCAAATACGGCAATCCCGACGATGGGGATCAGCGCCAGCACGGTGGCAACTGCCTGCACACGGGTGATCATTTTCGGACCGACAATGTTCAGCAGGACGAAGATCCACAGCACCACGACGCAGGTGATGGTTAATACCAATGGATCTTTCAGAATCGGGAAGAAGTAACTTAAATATCCTACGCCAATGACCACCATGGCGATATTGCCGATCCAGCAGGCCAGCCAGTAGAGGACGTTGGTTTGATAACCGAGAAACGGGCCAAAGCAGCGGCGGGCGTAAGCGTAAGAACCACCAGGACTTGGGTCGAGGAACGACATTTTGGCGTATACCATCGAGAGCCCCAGTGCACCGATAATCGTCACCAACCATCCATAAATGGCAATCCCGCCAGTAGAGGCCAGGTTTGCAGGTAACAGAAAAACACCTGACCCCATAATATTCCCCGACACCATCAGGGTGACGGGGATTAAGCCCACTTTGTGAGCATCAGCATCCGAAGACATAATTAAACTCCTGCGAAGGCGAGCTTCGTGACAATAAATTACGTCATATCATACGCCTGCATTCGATAGTTGAATTATTATCGACCGGGTTATCGCTGATGCCGTTATTAATATAGCTCTTCGTTAAGGTTAAAAATCAGGCGACAGTGCGTTCTCTGTGCTGACTAACATAATGCAGCGGCGTCATACCGTAGAAGTCTTTAAAGACAGAAATAAAGTACGACGTACTGTTGTAGCCGCAGGACTGTGATACCTGAGAGATATTTTTACCGTCCATCATTAATTCATTTACGGCATAACGCATGCGGCAGGTGGTGATTATTTGGCTATAACTGGTGTTTTCGCTTTTCAACTTTTTCTTTAACAGACTTGGGCTAAGACATAAACAACTGGCTACCATACTAAGATTCCAGTCTTTGTGAATATCGCTTTCAATAATTTGATAAACGCTGTCACTTACACAATTACGTAACATATACATCATTAATGAAAGGAATTTTTTACTGTCGAGAAAACGGGATAGCACCGTGAATAATAATGCGCGTGTTCGTTCCTTTTCTGACTCAGTTTCTGCGGGCATCATGCTGTGTTGCGCGGCAACGCGAAAGACGTCTGGCGTCAGGCATGGCAGGGTGAGTATGGGCGTAGCGCTACGTTGCCATACTGGTATTTGCGAGAGATCTTTATTCAGAAACCGGAGGTAATCTTTGATGATGTCGTGACTAATATGAGCAACCAAAGTGTTGTTAAGAGAGGAGACGTCGATAATATTATTTTCACAATTTAATAACGCCATATGGTTAGCTTTAAGGCTAATAGGTTCTTTCCCATTCACCCTTATCCAGACATCTTTTTCAGTCAATAAAACAATACAAGGTTGGTCGCTGCAAATCCTCATACATGTACTCCTGAGTGCAAATAAAAGACCAGTTCTCGCTAAAGCAAAGCGATACCGGGAAATGGTTATATAATTGTATGATGAATATAAACATGCATAAAAATAACGAGTTTTACTAATATTACAAATTTTTATAGTAATTTCTCATGTACATATTTTTTTACAGGATAAATAACAGGCAAAAAAAAGCGCGGGGTGGGGCCGCGCAAAAAGTATGACATTTTTGTTTGCAGCAATTTTTATGAAAACGTTGCCATACTCAAAAGGCCTAAGGCCAGGCGGCGTAATGTTATTTAAACAATTACGCCTTCAGCGGAATAGTGGTTACGCTTTCACGCACATAACGTGGTAAATACCGTCAATAATTTCAGTCCCTTCAGTTTCGTGTTCAAATCCAGGGAAATGGTGGTCCCAGGATTGCAGCGAGCGTAAATAACTTACTTGCGGACTGTTTTTATCGCCGAAGTTTTCACCAGACAGCAGCATCGGGATTCCTGGCGGATACGGGATAACTGAGTTTGCCGCGATGCGTCCTGGCAGATTTTCAATGGATACCAGTTCGACATTGTTGTCGACAATCGCGTTGTACGCTTCACGCGGGGTGATTTCCGCCATCGGCAGGCCGGAATAGGCTTCGTTCAACCGTGCGCCAGGGTTGTTTTCTTTCAGCCAGGCAAACATGGTGTCACCCAGATCGTGAATCCCCATGTTCGCGTAAGTGTCAGGATATTGTTCAACAAGTTCCGGCATCACCTGCGCCAGCGGTGTGTTGGCGTCATAGTGGCGTTTGAAGGAGCAAAGGGTGTTAACCAGAGTCCCCCATTTCCCACGGGTTACGCCCATAGAGAACAGGAACATAATTTGGAAGTCAGTGGTGCGGGTAGGCACAATGCCGTGGCGACCAAGCCAGGCAGTGACCAGCGCCGCCGGAACACCGGTTTCTTCCAGTTCACCATCTTCACCCATTCCCGGAGCAAGGATGCTGACTTTAATCGGGTCGAGCATACTCCAGTTATCCGGAATATCTTTGAAGCCGTGCCAGCTTTCGCCCGGATGCATTACCCAGCAGTCCTGAACGGTGGTCAGCAGTTTGGTTGGTGCGTCAGCAAAGTCATAGGTTTTGCCGGTTTGTGGGTCGGTGACGACTTCTTTGTTCCACGGTTTGAAGAACCAGCTACCGTCAGCGGTGAACTCTTTATACAGCCGCGCCATCGCCTGACGAAAATCAACCGCTTCGTCAATCACTTCTTGTGTCAGTGACAGGCCGCTGTTGCCGTCCATCATCGACACCGCCACGTCGTTGGATGCGCAGATGGCATACAGCGGGGAGGTGGTGGCATGCATCATGTAGGCCTGGTTGAAGCGGGAGAAGTTAATCGCCCCACGACCTTCACGTACATGAATATAAGAAGCCTGTGACAGCGCATTCAGCAGTTTGTGGGTGGAGTGGGTGGCGAAAACGGTAGGACCGTTGTGATCGCCAGGTTCGCCGCGCATGGCATAGTGATCGGCATAGATCGGGTTGAAACGTGCATAGCCGTACCAGGCTTCGTCAAAGTGCAGACGATCGGAGGTTTTTTCCAGCAGATCCTGCGCTTCTTTAGCGTTATAACACACGCCGTCATAGGTGCAGTTGGTCACCACGCAGTAAGACGGTTTTTGCCCAGCTTTGTCTTTAGTCAGCGGGCTTTCACTGATTTTCTTCTGCAAGGTTTCAGGTTGCATTTCCTGCGGATAGATTGGCCCGATAATGCCGTAGCGGTTGCGGCTTGGCACCATGTAGACTGGTTTCGCGCCTGTCAGCATCAAGCCTTGTTCGATGGATTTATGGCAATTACGGTCAACGACCACGACATCGTTATCGGTCATGCAAGCCTGCATGATGGTGCGGTTAGAGCCGGAAGTACCGACGACTACCGACCAGGAGCGATCGGCACCAAATACGCGTGCGGCATATTTTTCGCTTTCGCCAAATGCGCCAGTATGGTCAAGCAAAGAACCGAGGGAAGTTCGTTCGATGCCCATATCGGTGCGGAACAGATTTTCTCCATAGTAGTCATGGTAGAAACGTCCGGCGGGTGTTTTGGTAAAACCAACGCCGCCCTGGTGGCCTGGCGCTGCCCAGGAATATTCATGGATGTCGCTATATTTCATCAGCGCGCTGAACAGTGGCGGCAACAGCTGCTGGCGGTAGCGGGTCATCGCGGCAACAGCGCGTCCGGCGATAAAGTCGGCGGTATCTTCCAGAATCCAGGCGAATTCATCGACAAGCTCCAGCAGGTCGCGATCCATTGCGGCGAGGGCTTTTTCCCGATCGCCCAACAGGAAGACCGGCACGTTTTGTTGGCGCTCATGAAGCTTACCGATCAATTGTCTGACGTTTTGATGTTCGTCCGGATGTTCCATTTGATAACTGAACATCAGGCAGTCAATGGCTTCGTTTGAAGAGAGAATGGCAAAACCATCATCAAAGGAGGTGGATTTAATCACGGTAACATTTTGCTGGCTTAAAGCATCTGCCAGACGCTCAACGGCGTTACCGACCCAGGTGTCTTGATGGAGAAACTCGCTTTCAACAATTAATACTTTCATCATTGCTTACCCGGTTATGAAGGAATCTTCGTTGCGGGCAAGTATCTTCCGGCCTTTTCGGGCTGTAAAGCGCGTGAAAAACAAACATTTTTGAAATATTTATTTTTATAAACAATGCGTTATGTGATTATTTTAAATTATTTTCACTGCTTATTATCGACGGCTAAACTATTTTTTTGGCTGATACTGATATCGTCTTTAGCCGGGAAACGTCTGGCGGCGCTGTTGGCTAAGTTTGCGGTATTGTTGCGGCGACATGCCGACATATTTGCCGAACGTGCTGTAAAAACGACTACTTGAACGAAAGCCTGCCGTCAGGGCAATATCGAGAATACTTTTATCGGTATCGCTCAGTAACGCGCGAACGTGGTTGATGCGCATCGCGGTAATGTACTGTTTCATCGTCAATTGCATGACCCGCTGGAATATCCCCATTGCATAGTTGGCGTTAAGTTTGACGTGCTCAGCCACATCGTTGATGGTCAGCGCCTGATCATAGTTTTCGGCAATAAAGCCCAGCATCTGGCTAACATAAAATTGCGCATGGCGCGAGACGCTGTTTTTGTGTGTGCGCGAGGTTTTATTGACCAGAATCGGTTCCCAGCCAGAGAGGCTAAATCGCTTGAGCATCAGGCCAATTTCATCAATGGCGAGCTGGCGAATTTGCTCGTTCGGACTGTTTAATTCCTGCTGCCAGCGGCGCACTTCAAATGGGCTAAGTTGCTGTGTGGCCAGTGATTTGATCACCATGCCGTGAGTGACGTGGTTAATCAGGTCTTTATCCAGCGGCCAGGAGAGAAACAGATGCATCGGCAGATTAAAAATCGCCATGCTCTGACAGGTTCCGGTATCTGTTAGTTGGTGCGGTGTACAGGCCCAGAACAGCGTGATATGACCCTGATTGATATTCACTTTTTCATTGTTGATCAGGTATTCCACATCGCCATCGAAAGGCACATTCACTTCGACCTGACCATGCCAGTGGCTGGTGGGCATGATATGCGGTGCGCGAAACTCAATCTCCATCCGCTGGTATTCCGAATACAGCGACAGCGGGCTGCGGGTCTGTTTTTCGTCGCTGCTGCACATAAACGTATCTGTATTCATGGATGGCTCTCTTTCCTGGAATATCAGAATTATGGCAGGAGTGAGGGAGGATGACTGCGAGTGGGAGCACGGTTTTCACCCTCTTCCCAGAGAGGCGAGGGGAGCGTCCGAGCATCATGAGGCCGAAAACTCTGCTTTTCAGGTAACTTATTACCATAAACTCAGATTTACTGCTGCTTCACGCAGGATCTGAGTTTATGGGAATGCTCAACCTGGAAGCCGGAGGTTTTCTGCAGATTCGCCTGCCATGATGAAGTTATTCAAGCAAGCCAGGAGATCTGCATGATGACTGCACCCAAAATTACATTTATCGGCGCTGGTTCGACGATTTTCGTTAAAAATATTCTTGGTGATGTGTTCCATCGCGAGGCGCTGAAAACGGCGCATATTGCCCTGATGGACATTGATCCCACCCGCCTGGAAGAGTCGCATATTGTGGTGCGTAAGCTGATGGATTCAGCAGGGGCCAGCGGCAAAATCACCTGCCACACCCAACAGAAAGAAGCCTTAGAGGATGCCGATTTTGTCGTGGTGGCATTTCAGATTGGCGGTTATGAACCTTGCACGGTGACTGATTTCGAGGTCTGTAAGCGGCATGGTCTGGAACAAACCATTGCCGATACGTTGGGGCCGGGCGGTATTATGCGCGCGCTACGTACCATTCCGCATCTGTGGCAAATTTGCGAGGACATGACGGAAGTCTGCCCCGATGCCACCATGCTCAACTATGTTAACCCCATGGCGATGAATACCTGGGCGATGTATGCCCGTTATCCGCATATCAAACAGGTCGGGCTGTGCCATTCGGTGCAGGGAACGGCGGAAGAGCTGGCGCGTGATCTCAATATCGACCCAGCTACGCTGCGTTACCGCTGCGCAGGTATCAACCATATGGCGTTTTACCTGGAGCTGGAGCGCAAAACCGCCGACGGCAGTTACGTGAATCTCTACCCGGAACTGCTGGCGGCTTATGAAGCAGGGCAGGCACCGAAGCCAAATATTCATGGTAATACTCGCTGCCAGAATATTGTGCGCTATGAAATGTTCAAAAAGCTGGGCTACTTCGTCACGGAATCGTCAGAACATTTTGCCGAATATACGCCGTGGTTTATTAAGCCAGGTCGTGAGGATTTGATTGAGCGTTATAAAGTACCGCTGGATGAGTACCCGAAACGCTGCGTCGAGCAGCTGGCGAACTGGCATAAAGAGCTGGAGGAGTATAAAAACGCCTCCCGGATTGATATTAAACCGTCACGGGAATATGCCAGCACAATCATGAACGCTATCTGGACTGGCGAGCCGAGTGTGATTTACGGCAACGTCCGTAACGATGGTTTGATTGATAACCTGCCACAAGGATGTTGCGTGGAAGTAGCCTGTCTGGTTGATGCTAATGGCATTCAGCCAACCAAAGTCGGTACGCTACCTTCGCATCTGGCCGCCCTGATGCAAACCAACATCAACGTACAGACGCTGCTGACCGAAGCTATTCTTACGGAAAATCGCGACCGTGTTTACCACGCCGCGATGATGGACCCGCATACTGCCGCCGTGCTGGGCATTGACGAAATATATGCTCTTGTTGACGACCTGATTGCCGCCCACGGCGACTGGCTGCCAGGCTGGTTGCACCGTTAAAACGCGACTAAACGCTACTGCGCCGGGGGATTTATTCCGGCGCACACCTCTGACGATACCAATAACAGAAGGCGGGCGTTGGTAACAGCGACCCGATACCCTATGAGCATTTCAATGACTACAAAACTCAGTTATGGATTTGGAGCGTTCGGGAAGGATTTTGCGATCGGCATTGTGTATATGTACCTCATGTATTACTACACCGATGTCGTCGGGCTGTCTGTGGGTTTGGTCGGTACTTTGTTTCTGGTGGCGAGGATCTGGGATGCTATTAACGATCCGATTATGGGATGGATTGTAAATGCTACGCGATCGCGATGGGGTAAGTTCAAACCCTGGATCCTGATCGGTACGTTGGCAAACTCTGTAATCTTATTTCTCCTCTTTAGTGCGCATCTGTTTGAAGGTACTACTCAGATTGTCTTTGTTTGCGTGACCTACATCCTCTGGGGCATGACTTACACCATTATGGATATTCCCTTCTGGTCGCTGGTTCCAACCATCACGCTCGATAAACGTGAGCGCGAACAACTGGTTCCTTATCCGCGTTTTTTTGCCAGTCTGGCAGGCTTTGTTACGGCAGGTGTGACGCTACCATTTGTTAATTATGTCGGCGGTGGCGATCGGGGATTTGGCTTTCAGATGTTCACTCTGGTACTGATCGCCTTTTTTATTGTTTCAACCATCATCACTCTGCGCAATGTGCATGAAGTCTTTTCGTCAGACAATCAACCGTCTGCTGAAGGAAGCCATCTGACACTTAAAGCCATCGTTGCGCTAATTTATAAAAACGATCAGCTTTCATGCCTCTTGGGTATGGCTCTTGCTTATAATGTAGCCAGCAACATTATTACCGGATTTGCTATCTATTATTTCTCATATGTTATCGGTGATGCGGATTTGTTCCCCTATTATCTGTCGTATGCGGGAGCTGCTAACCTGGTGACGTTAGTATTCTTCCCACGCTTAGTTAAATCATTATCCCGACGCATTTTATGGGCCGGAGCATCTATTCTTCCGGTGTTAAGCTGTGGTGTTCTCCTGTTAATGGCATTAATGAGCTATCACAACGTCGTCCTCATTGTGATTGCGGGTATTTTGCTGAATGTGGGAACGGCGCTTTTCTGGGTATTACAGGTCATCATGGTGGCAGATACCGTTGATTACGGTGAATATAAACTGCACGTACGCTGTGAAAGTATCGCTTACTCCGTGCAGACTATGGTGGTGAAGGGCGGTTCAGCCTTTGCGGCTTTTTTCATTGCGGTTGTGCTAGGGATGATTGGCTATGTACCGAATGTTGAACAGTCTACGCAAGCCCTATTAGGTATGCAGTTTATTATGATTGCTCTACCAACTCTGTTTTTCATGGTAACGCTGATTCTCTACTTCCGTTTCTATCGCCTCAATGGTGACACGCTGCGCAGGATCCAGATCCATCTGCTGGATAAATATCGCAAAGTACCGCCCGAGCCTGTTCATGCTGATATTCCGGTCGGTGCAGTGAGTGATGTGAAAGCCTGACGTGGACAATAGCTAACGAAAATGGCCTGATGCGATATGTTTATCAGGCCACGTCTTAATGTAATGCTTTGGATTTGCAAATTTTGTAGACCGGATAAGGAATTCACGCCGCATCCGGCATCAACAAAGCGCAAGTTGTTATCCGGTTATCAAGCCAAAGCGCCGTAGCTGGCGGCAATGAAAGCGAGCGAGGAATATCACCGTCGTTAATGCGCCAAGCAGCGCGCAGAACATATCGGATTGCGTGTCCCACTGGTCGCCCTGGGTGCCGAGAAAATCATCCGCTCCCTGACCCATTGCCAGCGCTGCCCACCACTCGATTAATTCATACATCGCGCTTATCGCCAGCGCCACGCAGCAGACCAGGAACGCCACCATTTTACGTCCGCGCACGTACATCCCGCGAACGAGAATTTCTCGTGCCACCAGTGCAGGCACCAGCCCCTGGAAAAAGTGCCCCAGCTTGTCATACGGATTACGACTCAACCCCAGCCATTCCTGCACCTCAAAACCAACGGGGACTTTCGCGTAGGTGTATTGCCCGCCGACCATCAGGATGATGGCGTGAAAGAAAATGAGCGTATAGAGCAGCGGCGTTAACGGATAACGTCTGGCGGTGGCAAGCAGTAGCGGCACGACAATAATCACCGGTGTCACTTCCATCAGCCAGGTGAGTTTGTCATGGGCCGAAATGCCGGTATAAATCAGGATTAATGTTAGCGCCAGTGCGCCGGTGTTAAGAATTAACGGCTTGAGTGTGCGGGTCATGGTGAGTTCGCAAGTCAGGGAAAATACTGACTATTCACCAGCAAGCGTGAAATTACAATCGCAAAAGAGGTGGCCCAGGGGGATCACCTGGCAGCATGCTGCCAGGCGCTGGGCCGAAGAGGTTACTTAGTGCAGTTCGCGCACTGTTTGTTGACGATTTGCTGGAAGAAGTCGTTACCTTTGTCATCGACCAGGATAAACGCCGGGAAATCTTCTACTTCGATTTTCCAGATAGCTTCCATACCCAGCTCCGGATAAGCGACGCATTCCAGATGCTTGATGCTCTGCTGCGCCAGTACCGCCGCCGGACCGCCGATGCTACCGAGGTAGAAGCCGCCGTGTTTATGACACGCGTCGGTAACCTGCTGACTGCGGTTACCTTTCGCCAGCATGATCATGCTGCCGCCGTGGGATTGCAGCAGATCCACGTAGGAGTCCATACGGCCTGCGGTGGTTGGGCCAAGTGAACCTGATGGATAACCGGCAGGGGTTTTCGCCGGACCCGCGTAGTAGATCGGGTGATCTTTGATGTACTGCGGAAGTTCTTTACCGGCGTCAATCAGCTCTTTCAGCTTGGCGTGTGCAATATCTCGGCCCACGATAATGGTGCCGGTGAGCGACAAACGAGTGGAAACCGGATATTGCGAAAGCTGGGCGAGGATCTCTTTCATCGGGCGGTTAAGGTCAACTTTCACCGCTTCGCCTTCACCGGCCTGGCGCAGTTCTTGTGGAATGTACTGGCCTGGGTTGTGTTCCAGTTTTTCGATCCAGATACCTTCGCGGTTGATTTTCGCTTTAATGTTACGGTCAGCGGAGCAGGAGACGCCCATGCCGACCGGGCAGGATGCGCCGTGACGTGGCAGACGGATAACGCGAATGTCGTGCGCGAAGTATTTACCGCCAAACTGCGCGCCAAGACCGAGTTTCTGGGCCTCTTCCAGCAGTTCCTGTTCCAGCTGGACATCGCGGAACGCCTGACCATGTTCGTTCCCTTCCGTCGGCAGTTCATCGTAATAGTGAGCGCTTGCTAACTTGACGGTTTTCAGGTTGGTTTCCGCAGACGTACCGCCAATCACAAACGCGATATGGTACGGCGGGCAGGCTGCAGTACCGAGGGTACGCATTTTCTCGACGAGGAAGTTTTTCAGTTTGCCGGGAGTCAGCAGGGCTTTGGTTTCCTGGTAGAGATACGTTTTGTTGGCAGAGCCGCCGCCTTTCGCAACGCAAAGGAATTTGTACTCATCGCCATCTACCGCGTACAGGTCGATTTGCGCAGGCAGGTTAGTGCCGGTGTTGACCTCTTTGTACATGTCCAGCGCCGCATTCTGTGAATAGCGCAGGTTATCTTCGATATAGGTGTTATAGACGCCTTTCGACAGCGCTTCTTCATCACCGCCGCCGGTCCACACGCGCTGGCCTTTTTTACCGACGATGATCGCGGTGCCGGTATCCTGGCAGGTCGGCAGCACGCCTTTGGCGGCGATTTCGGAGTTTCTTAAGAATTGCAGCGCCACGTACTTGTCGTTTTCGCTGGCTTCTGGATCGTGAAGAATAGCCGCAACCTGTTTCTGGTGTGCCGGGCGGAGCATAAAAGAAGCGTCGTGAAAGGCTTGCTGCGCCAGCAGGGTCAGGGCTTCTGGTTCCACTTTCAGGATGGTTTCGCCGTCGAAGTCGGCAACGCTAACGTAATCGGAAGTGAGTAGATAGTATTCGGTATTGTCTTTCCCCATCGGGAAAGGTGCCTGGTAGATAAAGGGTTTGTTTGACATAGCTTCCAGCCTGTAACTCTGTATTTGTTATTCGAAAATGGCGTGCCGCGTAGTCACGGGCGGCACGCAAAGTGCATTTATAAGAACCCGTACATCGCGGCGAAGATCCAGCCGAAGACGCACGATACGCTCACACCAATCAACCCCGGCAGAATAAAGCTGTGGTTGATGACGAAGCGACCGATGTGGGTGGTGCCGGAACGGTCAAACTGAATCGCTGCCAGATCGCTCGGATAAGTCGGCAGGATGTAATAACCGTAGCAAGCCGGTGCTGAAGCCACGATGTATGCCGGATCAACGCCGATCGCCAGCGCGACCGGAACAATCGCCGCCAGCGCCGCAGCCTGAGAGTTTACAAACTTGGAAACCAGCAGCAGAACAATGGCATAGGCCCACGGATACTCTTTCACCATTTCACCCAGTACGCCCTGAATTTCAGACATATGCGCACCGAACATGGTTTCTGCCATCCATGCGATACCGTACACCGCCACGATGGCGATCATACCGGAACGGAAGACTTCGTTTTTTGAGATAGACGCGGGATTGGTTTTGGTCAGGATAATAATCAGCGCCCCGGTCAGCAGCATAAACATCTGAATAACCAGTACCATCGACAGCGGTTTGCCGCCGAAGGATGGACGCAGGTCCGAATCAGCACCAAGAAGTGCGACTACAGCGATTGCACCGAGGAAAATCCACATTGCCAGCCAGTTGCTTTTCGGCAGTTTTTTATCGAGCAGCGTCGCGGTATCACCGTAAACATACTCACGGTTTTCCGGTACGGAGATGAATTTCTGGAACTCTTCGTCTTTATCCAGATCTTTACCGCGGAACCAGCTGAAGATACCGATCGCCAGGATACCGATTAACGTCGATGGAATGGTGATTGCCAGCAGGTCGAGGAACTCAAGATGGCGACCATCAAAGGTGACATTACCCAGCATTGCAACCAGAGACACGACCGCAACCGACACCGGACTGGCGATAATCCCCATCTGTGCACCGATAGAACTTGCCGCCATCGGACGTTCCGGACGGATGTTGTTCTTAATGGCGACGTCGTAGATGATCGGCAGAATGGTGTAAACCACATGACCCGTACCGCAAAGAATGGTCAGTGTACAGGTCACAAACGGCGCGACAATTGAGACATATTTCGGGTTGCGGCGCAGCAACTTCTCGGCAATTTGCAGCATGACATCAAGACCGCCCGAAGCTTGCAAGGTCGCCGATGCCGCCACCACCGCAATGATAACCAGCATGACATCAACTGGTGGTTTACCTGGCTGAAGGTGGAAGACGAAGACCAGAATGACCAGACCGATACCGCCTAATAAACCCAGCGCGATACCACCCTTTCTGGCACCATAAAACAGACATATCAGTATTATGATAAGTTGGATAGTAAATAACATGTGTGAACCCTCGCGATAATCCTATTTAAATTTTTGCTGAATAGATCACAGTCACGTTCTGTTTTGTATGAACTGTTTTCAGAGCCTGACTAAATATCCGTTTGGTCGTTACCGGCTTTAGCAAATACCTCACAGTAAATATTGGCTGATTAAAGCAGCGGCAAATTTATGCACTGTGATAAGCGGCTTTTTCAGAGAGAAAAACTCTCTGGCGATGGGTTTATAGTTTGTACTGCGCAGATGTTAATGTTTTGTTTGCTGTTATCTTATTGATATTTATCGGTCTATTTTTTGTTCTCAGGGCAGATATCATTAGGTTTAAAGATTAATCTGATCTACCCATTTGTGGGTAAAAATACACATAATGCGGGTGACATAATAGTTAATTAACTTTTGTTAGCGTTTTGAAATTAAAAACACCGTTCACCTGAAGAGATATTAATTTTTAGCGATGATGGAGGGATAATTATATTTGATCTGGCACAAGTTTTACTGATGAAGGATGTAACTTGTGCCAGGGGTATTTTGCATTACGGTAATAATTATTACTTACAGATAACCAGCGATCCGTTATTGGCAATATTGTTTCAGTAGTGAGTAGTGTTCTGCCTGAATACGGTAACGGTAAACCGGACGCCCCGTGACGCCATAATGGATACTGGTGAACAAGATGTGGCAGTTGACCAGCCAGATGAGGTATTTTCGGCAGGAAACACGCGAGATGTTAACCTCGTTAGCCAGCTCGTCGGTTGAAAACTCATAGTCCTGATGCGCGTCAATCCACTGGCACAGCGTGCGTAACGTCTGCGGCGTTAAGCCTTTTGGCAAGCGACGAGGATCCTGTTCGTTGGAGCTGCTGCCGTGGATTAGCTGATCAAGCTCGGCCTGGTCATAATACTGATGTTTTTCCAGCGCCATTTTCTTTTGCCGCCAGCCGGTGAGCGCCTCTTCAAAGCGGGAAGCCTGGAAGGGTTTGATCAGGTAATCCACGACACCGTAATGCAGCGAATCTTTAATGGTTGCCGCATCGGCTGCGGAGGAGATGACAATCACATCACTTTTGCAACGCGCGTTATGCAGGACAGGCAGTAAATCGAGCCCGTTCTCTTTTTGCATATAGATATCGAGCAATATCAGGTCGATAGGCGTATCGCTATTGAAGATAATCTCTTTGGCTTTCTCCAGCGTCGAGGCTGTTCCACAGCATTGAAAGCCTGGGATTTGTGCTACGTATCGGCGATTCAGCTCCGCGACCATTGCGTCGTCATCGATAATTAATACATTGATCATCTGTTCGACCTCTCCCCGTCCCAGGGTATCTGGACAAAAAATTGTGTGAAAATCCCGGGTTCCGATTCCACGGCGATGCTGCCGCCGAGATTTTCTACCTGTTGTTTGACAAGTGCTAAACCGACGCCTCGCTCGCTTCCTTTTGTCGAGACACCTTTGTCAAAAATGTGATCGATTTTGTCGGGTGCGATCCCCGGTCCATCATCGTTAACTTCGCAGTGCAGCCAGCCGTGACGGTAGTGCAATGTTACGCTAATTTCGCCACCGGGTTCCGGCCCTAATGCTTCCAGCGCGTTTTCTATCAGATTTCCCAATGTGGTAATCAGCGTCGCGACCTGGTCCTCACTGCCGCTGTCTGGCAGCAGGCTTTCACTGTTTAAAATCAGCGTATGGCCTAAATCGGTCGCGCGGTTAATCTTGCTGATTAAAAAACCAGCGATAACCGGAGATTTGATCTTACCCAGCAGAGAGCCAATCTCTTCCTGATAGTTATTGGCTGTTTTGAGAATGTAATCTTCCAACTGCTTATAACTCTTCAGATGCAATAATCCGAGAATCACATGCAATTTATTCATAAATTCGTGGGATCGTTCACGAAGTGCATCAGCATAGTTGACCAGACCGTCGAGTCGCTGCATCAGTTTACGAACTTCAGTTTTGTCCCTGAAGGTTGAAATGGCACCGATGATAACGCCATTACTGCGCACCGGAACGGTGTTGATCAGTAATAGCCGGTCTTTAATCGTAATCTCTTCGTCGCGGCGCGGCGTACCGTCGCGTAACACTTCCGAGACATCTACCACCTGTGACCATGAGTGGCTGAGCGTCGACAGTTTCTCATCGTCCTGCGACTTACGGTAATTCAGCAATTCTTGTGCGGCATCGTTGATCAGCGTGACCTCGCCGCGATCGTCCACGGCAACGACGCCTTCTTTGATAGACTGCAACATGGCCTGGCTCTGCTCAAACAGCGTGGAGATTTCGTAGGGTTCCAGGCCGAAAAGGATTTTTTTCAGTACCTTAACCAGAATGCAGGTGCCAATCAGTCCGACCAGCATGCCAAATAATACCGACCAGATAATGCTCCAGCGACTGTCATTGATTTGTTGGGTCACGCGGCTTAACTCAAGGCCGATCGCCACCACGCCAATTTGTTTATGATTTTCATCGTAGATGGGGGTAAATACGCGTAAAGCCTGCGCCAGAAAACCGCGATTGATAGCGACATTTTCTTTGCCATTCAGCGCTTTAAGGATGTCATCACCTTTAAATGGCTGACCAATACGCTGGGCTTCAGGATGCGAGTAGCGAAGACTTTGCATATCGGTAACGACAATAAACAGCAGATCGTTGCGTTTGCGCACGGCTTCCGCGATGGCCTGGATTCCGCTCTCCTGCGGTTTTTTCTGCAAGCCCTGACGGATTTCCGGCGAGTCGGCGAGGGTACGCGCCACTGCCAGTGCCTTGTTGGCCAGCCCGTCTCGCGTCATATCACTGATTTGCGAGAAGTAAATCAGATGCACCACCAATAGCACCGAGAACAGTACCGCGCTGACCATTAAGATCACTGTGGTACTCAATTTCATCGGACGTTTGCGTAACATGCGGTAGGGCAATGAATGTCTCATCAGCTTCCTTGTGTGACAAATTTCTTAAGCATTATCTCTGATGAGGCGGGTAATTCAAAGGGAGTAAGAATGATTGGCTATATAGGGGAAGAGACTCTGGCAACGGAAACTGCCAGTGCTGTATGAAGATATAGATCAACAACAAGCGCGAGATGACACCATCTGTCCCGCAGGTGAATAAAGCTGATGTCGCCGCACCAGACGCGGTTTGGTGCGGTGGGGTTAAACTGCCGGTTCAGTAAGTTTGGCAATGGCGGACTGTTGTCTTCGTTTACCCGGTAGCGATGTTTAATCGGCTGTCGACTTGTCAGCCCACATTCCCGCATCAGTTGTCGTGCCAGCCACCGGCCTGCATTAACACCACTCTGGCGCAACATCTGGCTAATTGTCCGACTACCGGCAGCGCCACGACTGAGAGCATGAAAAGCCCTCATTCGGCTTCGTAATTCAATTCTTTGCACATTAACAGGACGCTTCACCTGCGCGTAATAAACGCTACGGTGAACACCGAATAAATGACAAAGAATCCGCACTGACCACTTTGCTTTCAGCCGTGTGATTAGTGCGACAGCTTGCCGGGGATTTCGCTCATCAGCACGGCAACTTGCTTCAGGATTTCTTTTTCCATCTCAAGACGCTTTATCTGCGCTTTAATCTGCTGAATTTCTCGCTGTTCAGGGGTAATGGCATTACCAGGGGGCTCAATACTCTGAAGTTCTTGCTTATACAGACGTATCCATTTGCGCAAATGGCCAGGGTTGAGCTCAAGTGCCAGCGCGACTTCTCTGACATCGCGCTGGTATTTAACCACTTGCTCGATAGCTTCGAGCCTGAACTCCGGGGAAAAGGTGCATTTAGTCCGACTAGTTTGAGCATGCATCACCTCACATTCACTGTTTTAACATTAACAGGATTTCGAGGTGTCCTGAATTACCGATCCACTACATGTAGCGATCACCGTCATTGGCAGATTGATGATGCCGGAGAATGCGGGATACTTATGCTACCTCATATCGGAGTTTATCATTAAACTTAAACTTTATTATTATATTATAGTTGTATTTATATGGATTTATACTTTTATAAAACATCATTTATACTTTATAAGATAAAGGGATAGATGCTAATGAATGTTGTCTTGCTATTATTGTTTTATCGTTTTCTTGTATTTTTACAATAAGAAACCTACATTTATAATCAGAAAGAAAATACCCCTTGAATAATTTTTCAGGATGCGTAATTTCATAATCGATGTGATATAACTTAAGTAAATGGTGACTGAATGAAAGAGTTAAATAGAGAAGATTGTGAGAGAATATATGGCTGTGGTATAAATATTGCTCCAGCATTACGGGGACTGGGAGAATTCGGTGAGGATTTTGCCCATGGGGCAGAAGGGGGGATTCAGCTGGCCGATGCCCTTGGATTGTTTGAACCTCCGGAAAAATCCACACCAAAATACACATCAGATCCGCAATTATTGAATATGGATGTTAATATTGCGAATACTTATATGCATGAAATACAGACGCATACCGGCAGCGATCAAATTACAGATACTATGCGTGAAGATGCTATTCATAATTTACAAAATGATGGGCGGGTTTATTTTAATCCTATATCAAATCATTTTGAGTCTCTGGGCGGTACGCCAGGTGAAGGGACATTTTCTGCAGATGAAATTAAAGATCCTGATGTAAAACAATTTATTGAACAGGTAATGAATAAAGACGTTCAGAATGTGCATTCTTCTGATGCATCAGTAGCACACAATGCCCTTGAGTCTATACAGAACAGCACAAGAGAAGGGGCATATCATTTTTCTGTTGAACAAAATAAATTTGTTGTCGGGTAATATGATAGAGAGAGGGGGGATACCCCCTCTTAAAATCCATGCAAGATTTTATTGAAAAAAATCATCGTTCTAATTTTGGTGACGTGATTATAGCCACCACATTTTCTCAGCGTGCTATTACTGTATGCTCTGTTATTATTTTTATTTGTATTATTCTGTTTATGTCTTTCGCAGAATATACACAAAAAAGAAATGTCAATGGGATTGTTTACCCAGATAAAGGGATTATTAGTATTAAAAGCAAACAATCAGGTACTTTGTCAGCACTTTATATAAAAAGTGGAGATTTTATTAACTCAGGCGAAAAATTGCTCGCAATCGACGCATCATCATCAACCCATTACTTCAAAAATAATGAAGAAAGTTATCGGGAGATGTTTTCAAAATTAAGATCGATTAGTAGCCGGGAAACACAGGAGAATATAACCGACCTGGAAGCCAAAAAGAAATTAACAGAGGAACAGGTTATTCAAACTAAAAACAGCATTGCGATTATGGAGCGTCAAATCAGATTGCTTAATGCAGCGATACATTCTCAGCAAATATCATTTAGTAAAATACAGGATGCCTATAAAAAGCGGTATGTTTCAGATGTTGAGAAAAACAATGCTGAGATGCAGTTAATTGATAAGAAAATGCAGTTACAATCACTTAATAATGAAATTTCCTCCAAAGAGGGACAAATTATAAGTCTTAAAAAGGAATTAGAGGATACCATAGACAGATTAAAAAACATTCAGAATGAAAATGAAAAAGAGAGTATCGATTCGTTAATAAAAATGTATGGTGTTGCTTCTGATTCAGAGTCTATCCTTCGTGCGCCTTCTGCAGGGAAAATTGCAGAAATTGTTGAGAAGACAGGAAGTTTTGTTAACGCGGGTGATACCATACTTACAGTAATTCCGCAAGGAAGTGTGAACCAAATTGTGGCCTTTATATCACCAGAGTTCATTGGTGAAATAAAAAAAGGTACGAGAGTTGCGTTGAAATATGATTCTTATCCCTATCAACGATTTGGGTTTGAACATGGTATTATCATTGATATATCCAGGGTTCCACTTCAACCTGAAGATATCTATACAAACTTTGGTCTTAAATTTGAAAATGCTTGTTACAGGATTGTGATTAAAATTACTGAAAAAAAGAAACGAATTAATATTATCCCAGGTATGAGTCTTAAGGTTGATATACCGACAAGAAAAACATCCATCATTAAATGGATATTCCCTTTCTTTAGAGATAAAGATATAGATGCATAATATACTAAATCAAAATGTTTTTTTGAGAAAAAAACATCTTCCACTCATATTTCAGACGGAAAGAACAGATTGTGCTCTTTCATGTATCGCTATGATTGCTAATTTTCATGGTATTTCATTAAGCTTGTCTCAGCTGAAGAGTAATTATCCTCAATATAAAGGAGGGATGAACCTGAATGATGTCTATGACATTCTTTCTTCTACAGGATTGAATGTTAGAGTGTTGTCTGTTGATAATGATGAGCTAGGGAAAGTGAATTTGCCATGTATACTTCATTGGGATTGTGACCACTTTGTTGTTTTGAGAAAAATAAAAAGGGATAAATTTATTGTTCATGATCCCGAACGAGGCATGCTTACACTTGGTTATGTAAAATTTTTTGAACATTTTTCTGGTATTATTGTTGAATCCATTCCCAGACTTGTCATCCCGGATCTGTCATCAACAAATCTGCTTTCTGGCAAGGAGAAAAAATATTCTGTCTCTAATAATTTGAGTTTTTTTATTTCATTGCTGAGACAGTGCCAGTCACCAGTTTTCTTTATATTGATATTATTATTTATTATCGAGTTTATTAATATTTGTTTGCCGCAGGTGACACAACTAATCATAGATGACGTTATTGTGAATAGTGATATGCATCTCCTGATTGTTGCGACATTAGGGTATTTTTTTCTAAGCTTAATACAAATAGTCGTCACTTCTGCTAAAGATGTTATCTTTATATGGATAAGCGCCCATCTCGGATATCAACTTCCTCTTAGCTTTTACAATAAATTAATGGCGTTACCTGTTTCTTTTTTTAACTCAAGAACGCTTGGGGACCTTATATCAAGATTTGACTCGGTTGATTTTATAAAAAATACTACAACGACGCAATTGCTGACTACAGTACTGGACTCTATCATGATGTCAGCATCATTTATTATGTTGATGATTTATGATAAGTCTTTAGCATTAATAGTGATGCTCATGCTATTTCTGTATGCACTCACTAAACTTTTTTCATATAAAATTTATAAGTATTGTAATGTGAGTACGCTTAAATCAAAAGCGAGGCAGAATGGCGCTGTTATTGAAAGTGTTAAGAATCATCAACTTTTAAAATTATATTCTGAATGTCGAGGGGTTAGAGGGAATTTTTCTCAGAGCCTTGTTGATGTTGTAAACAATCAGGCAAAAGTAGGTTATATTCAGATCGCTTTTACCGGGGCAAATTTATTTCTATCATCTTTGAAAAATGTTTTTATTTTGTATTTAGGAGGCATTCAGGTCATGTCAGGGAATTTTAGTATTGGCATGTTGGTTGCTTTTATTTCATACTCTGAACAATTTTGCCGCCGCTCGATGAAAATAATTGATTTCATGATGCAGGGCTATATGTCTGGAGTGCATATTGAACGTATCAACGAAGTTATGACAGCCCCCCCAGAAACTGAATCCCCTGCACAATTTTTTTCATCCAAATATATAAATGGAGTTTCGCTGGAATTAAATAACATCTCTTTTTCCTATTCCACAAAATATGTAATATTATCCAGTCTCTCATTTAAACTTGATCCCGGTGAAGTATTACTCATCTCTGGTAAATCGGGTTGCGGTAAAAGTACGTTAGTAAAAATAATTCTTGGCTTATTACCGCCTACTGGAGGACACATTATATGCAATGGTGTGAATATTTTGGAGCATAATATTCAGTCCTTCAGGAAAATTACTGGTACTGTTTTACAAGGAGATTCTCTTCTTAGTGGCTCTCTGCTTTATAATATTTCATTTGATAATACAGTTTCTCTTGATGATGTTATTCATATTACAAAAGGGCTGGGAATACATGAGGTAATCAATAGCCTACCGATGGGATATTACTCCCAGGTGACAGATATTAATGCCTTTTTGTCGGTTGGTCAGATACAGCGTATTTTACTTGCCAGGGCTATATACAGAAAACCAGCTTTGCTTATCCTTGATGAAGCAACAAGCAATCTTGACCATGAATCTGAAACACAAGTTATTGATTATATCGCCACTATTCCCTGTGCAAAGATTATTATAAGCCATAAAGGTGAAGCACTACGAATTGCAGATAAAATCTTGTATTTAGATAGAGCAACATCGTATTGCAAGAGTAATATTCACAACAAACATTGTTCATAAAAATGTATGGAAATACCCAACCTTTCTGGCTGGGTATTATCACATACGACATTAGCATGAGTCATTACTCAATTTATCAAGGGCCAGTTTCTGGGCTGACTCCATAAAGTTGGACAGTTCATGTTTACCAACGCCCTGTTTTCTCAGTGAGAGCGTGATTCTGCGGTAGCCATAACGCCCGTTGTGATAGTGATAAATCTCTCTGATTTTGTCTTTCAGTCTGGCATGCCTGTCCACTCGCTTCAGGGCATTTATATTGTGATACCACGTACTGCGGGGCATACCCGCTGCAAGCAGAAGATCACCAAGCGCATGCTTCAGCCTTAGATTACTGATTATCCGTGCTTTCTGCCGTTTTTCTCGCTTTGAACTAAGGCCTTCAGCTTTTTTAGACAGGCATTCTCTGTGCGAAGGTAACGGAGATCTGTCCGCAGTTCTTCGGGAGATAACTTTTCCAGTTCTGCATCAATAAGTGGAGGTTTTTTTGAGGTTTTGTCATGCCCTTGCTCCGGCCTGGTTTTATGTTCAGAAGTCCTTCTTCACTAGTGTCTTTGTAGACCTTCACCCAGTGCTGGACAACGGATTCATTTGAGATATTAAACCGTGCGGCGGCCTTGCCATGATAAGTTCTTCACTCAGATCCTTCAGGACAACCGTCAGACGAAACTCAGGAAAGTGGCGGTCATTTTTCCATGGAATACCATCAATACCGTGGAGTTGCCAGGCTCTTACCCAGCGTCGCACTGATGTTTCTTCAACACCAAAACGTTCAGCGGTACGACGTGCGCCATCGTGTCCGGCAAGATAATGATTAACAACAGCTAATCTGGTTTCGAGAGAATATTTTGGCTTTGCCATAGAAAACTGCACCTTAATCAGTTGGGTGTCCAACTTTTGGGGTGCAGTCCAGCGTTCCCCGGCTTGTGTTTATACCATCTTAATAATAGGTAAATGTAACCGGCAAACTGGCGGTGTAACTCCCGGCAGGAATTGTCCCTGTACGCGGTGATACTTTGACCAGTAAACTTCCGTCAAACTGTTTTGGACTCACAAGAAAAGGGGATTTACTCAACTCAACCGGTGAGCCAAATGTAACGGCTCCCCCGCCTTTTTTCCATGACAGCGTAAGATCTACCATATTGTTGGAGGTCGTGATTTTAGAATTATTGCCCCCGGTAAACGTCACTTCAAATTTGGTAATATTACTTAAGCAATTTATTAAAATTGGGACTTCAACATTATTGTCACCTAATAAAGTGCCTGATGTCGTTATAAGGGGAAGCTGAATATTTTCAGGCAGACCAGTGCCATTATTAATCTGACATTGTGGATTGGTCACGGTCATGGTGATGGGCAAGCTAACGTTTGCTTTTTGCGCTGCATAACCCGCCAGCGGCATGGATGCGCTTAAGAGTCCCATAAGCAAGGGAAAAAAGAGACAACGCTTGTCAATCATAGGTCACCTCGACTGTCAAACTGGTATTAACATTCCCTGCCTGGAGCGTTTCTCCGGGAATTTGTTTGGGTAATAGCTGAAACTGACCAAGCGTTTCACTATTTTTACTTAATGCCGTCGATGCGGGTGCAAAAGACTTATTCAATTCAAGCGGCGTAAAATCCGTACCGGTTGCATTTTTCCATGACAACGCAAGCCCAACACCAGATAAACCCGTTTTCATCAGACTGGTGCTGCTCGCAGCAACGCCTGCGGCTGGCGAAAACTTTAAAGAGATCCCCGTTGCAGGCCAACTACAGGAAATATTCAAATCGACGGTCTGAGCTGTTGTTGCACTATTTTCAAACTGACTAAAGCTGACCTGTTGAAAGTTAAGGTTTGCCGGAGAGAGTGACAAGGCGCAAGTGTTTACGGTTAACTCAGCGTTTATAGCCACTCTTTTCTGCACTGATTTCGACGCAGAGGCGTTGTGAAAAGAAAGGATTATCAAAAAAAATACTAACCATCTGTGCATAAATTCACCCAGCCTATCTGTATATTAGCGAAACATTCAGGTACGTTGAAACCTTCCCGACAGGAAAGGGTGTTGAAGGCCTGACGTTAATTCTGAATGTCGCACTAGCATCATAATCATATTTATATTGGTCAAATATTTTATAATTCGCATTAAGGGGGATGGTCTGTAAGTTCCCATACTGTCTGGTTATTTGAAAATTTAATTTTCGGCCATTACTATCACTGGCACTAAACAACCCATTTGCTGCGTCAACCACGTTCTCTGGATCAAAGCGAACATATAATCCATTAATCAATGCTTTATTTTTGCAAGAATAAGAAAGCATAATTTCTTTATATATGTTGCTATTAACATCATTTGGGGTTAATTTACCAAAATCAATATTTTCAGGATGTAGAGACATCGAGCAGGTGCCAATGTCATTAAAAATAAAAGTCATCATTGCCCCCAATTGAGCACTGATATTTATTGCGGGACTGTTAACTAGTGTATTGCCTGCAGAGGGTATCGGTATATTAACAGGATACTCACCAGTTTGTGTATTTTGTATCCAGTATTGATCATTTACCACAAGACTGGCTTTTCCCAAAGAAGTCCCTGCAGGCCAGTGGGCTTTTCCATCCCAGTCGGCAGATCTAATGTTGTTCGAGGAAATGAATCCACTATTGCACGTCATCCCCTCCAGTTGCCATTCGATGTTTGGATAGGGCGTCGTTATGGAGGTCGGGGTTTTACAGTTTCCTCCACCGGTCATTTTTATGGTCATTTTACTCTTCTTAACTGCATTTTCTATATAATCCGGCTCACAATCAATGCCATTACTTAGAGTTAGATTCATACGTAACAATGGGGAATTATCCGCCGACGTGTAGCCTTTCATAAAATAGCGAGAATCATTGGGGTCAATTTGAAAAGCTATTCCTCCTCCGCTACAGTTTGCCGCTATGGCGGGTATGGAACTGAGCGATAAAATAGCAATGAAAAGAGCAAGTATGAATTTATACATAGCAAACACCTAATTCACCTCAGGATTTATTTAATTTATACTCTTTATCAACGCCATAATCATCGAATGCCACAATGCTCAGGCTGTTACTGGTGACTGACTTACCCAGCGATACTTTTTCACCCGGAGCAAACACAGATAGTTTATCTTTAATATCCTCGCTAACTTTTATGGCTGTTCCATTTTGTTTAACACTGATTATTGCAAAGTAGTAGGGGGTGTCGTTCCAGAGAACGGTATTCCCCTCACTGCTTATCGCCTTAATATTTTGCTCGGCGTTTTCCCTTTTCTCTTTCAATGCGTCAGGACGATAAAACATTTTGACCTGAGTATGCAGCGCAATCGATAAGGTATTAGTGCCGTCCTTCGGCGCTTTAGGGATCTCCTGAATGTTGATCCAAAATAGCGATTCTTTGTCCTTTGGAAGCGCATCATTAATTTTCAGAATACGCAGGATTTGTTTATGCTGTTCAGCCACTTTAAAAAAAGTGGGGCTGGGCACAAAATAGACGTTTTTATCGTTCTGATCCTGGTTTTCAATCCATATTTGCCCGCCATATTCCTGAGTAGACTGGTTATCAACCTGTACAGAGATATTCTCTCTTTTTTCATCAAAAACATAACGTGTGCTGTTTAGGACGAAAGCCGCATGACTTGATGCCGTAAATAAACACAGTGAAGCAAACGTGAATAATTTCTGAAGTGTATTTTTCTTAGTCACACTTAATCTCCTGTACTTTACCCATATCTTTCTTCAGCGATCGAGAGTCGAATTTGCAATCACCGACAGAAATTATCCCTTCATCTTTTTCTTCAAGATTCATTAATAGAATACCGCCGTTATTGACGTAGCCGATTTCCTGATTTTCCGCGTTTTTAGCAATACTCCCCATTGGAATAACGAAACCATTACCGCTGATAACTTTAACAATATAGGTGTTGATTTTTCTGTATTTCACCTTTTTATAGATGATCGCGTTTTCTGTCGGCGTTACATTGATTGCGTTTTCAGTTAATTCAATGCTCTGCGGTAAGTTGTCCGCATTGACCGTGATGGTATTATTGTTATAAGCCGTTAACGGTATGACCGCACGTCCTTTTTTATCGCCAGGCATGGAACCATTAAATCTGACGCCAGGAACATCTTCCATTTGTACAACTGCAATTTCATCATTTTTCACAGGCGTAAAAAGAATACCTGCATCAGGCACTCCGATAATACTGCCGCCGACCTGGAATGACGAACTCGACGTGCTCCCCATTTGCGAATAGCTTGCCGAGGTTTGCACAACATCAAACAGATAAGAAGCAGAAACCGCACTTCCTGTGGTGTTACGTGACTGGTTGATGGACGCATTATAGCTCAGGCGAGAATTAATATTTCCAGCAACACCGGTGTTGAAATTGGTACCGTTACGGCGATCATAGTTTATACCCGAGAAGCTATAGTGCGATTTATCAAACACGCTAAAGGGCACGCTAAGGGATACCCCGGCGTTATAATCGTTTTCCATGCCTTGCAGTTTGGAATACCCGGCATTCAGAGAGACCGAGATATTATTAAAGCTCTTGCTAAGATTTAAGTTTGCACCGACCTCACTGGAACGATCCCAGTAGTCCTCCTTCCAGGCAGACATATTTAAGAACACATTCATTTCTGGTAATTGATAGGTAATAATCGATTCATACCGCTGTTTAGGCCTGTTGTTTAACAGGCTGTAATAGCGATAGTTGAAATCTGAATAATCAATATAATTTTCTGAGTTAAAACGATAACCGATTAGCTGTAAATTTGCGTTTTCCCCTAAGGCGCGAGCATATTTTACCGATGCGCTAAAACCATTCATGGCTTTACCATTATGATATTTGGCTTGCGACAGGTTGCCGCTCATCGCGATTGCACCAAACCAGCCAAAAGAGCGGATGAACCCCAGGCCAACGTTAGTATAGTTTTTGTCCACCAGTGCAGATGTATTGAGCGTAAAGGGTACAAAACCGTAATCATAGGTCATTTGCGCGAATAAGCTGTCCTCATCACGCTTGTCACTGTACTGATCAACTTTGCTACCTATGGCAATATTGTAATTATAATTGCCAGGCTTCAATAAATTTGGCAGAACAGCAACCGGGAAACGCTGTTCTTTGACCGTACCGTCCTCTTCATAGATCTTTAAAATAATATCGCCTGAATACACACCGGTCAGATCATTAATCACAAAAGGACCAGGCGGAACCACGAATGATTTCAATGTGTACCCACCTTGTTCGACAGTGACGCGGGCATGCGTTCTGGCAATGCCGTTTATTACCGGGGCATAGGATTGTGAGTTCCAGGGATACATATCCTGATTGGACTTTAACTGTGCACCATAAAAGGTTAATCCGTTATTGAGAGTATTGTAGGACTGGGTTTTACCAATCAGGATATCTGATTTAATCGATTTAATTGCATGCGTTAACAACAGGTTATTGCTCTGAAATTTTTCCCCTTGATACGCGTATCCCCTGCCAAGTAGGACCCATTCGCCAATATTGATCTGACCTTCAATGTTACCGTAAGTGGTTCGGTCCTGGTTGCTTGATTTTGAAGTATTAAGATCATAAGCGAGTTTAAAACCGGTACTACCATAATCCCAGGTGCCGCCTTCTTTTTTGGTATCGATAAAACCCGCCTGCGGCATATCGATTGACAGCTCTTGCAGGGAAGGATCAAAAAATACTCGGCTGTTCTTCTCTTTATCTATGATATAGCAGTTGCGTGCGGGATTAAGATACGCTTTATAAAATTCTTTATTGATAGTAATGCCTTTTTCCTGCAACCATTCATCAGAAAGACAAATATGCTCAGCATCATCATTGCTGATCGCTAAATCTACAGAGGTCGCAGTTTTAGAACCATTAAATAGCAGATCGACAACATATTTTCCGGGTATGTTTTGCCCGGGGTTTTTCAACACCTCAGGCACCTCTTTGCTGCCGCCGCGGATAAAACTATAGTTAAAATCGTCGGCAAGAATTTCATTCGACCATAAATGAAAAATGATAGCGACGCATAATACTTTTATTTTCATTTTTATTCCTTGCCGACGGGTAACTTATTTAAGAAGGGAGTCGAGACTCCCTTTTTTTTGCGCAATGTTTATTTATATGCGATTACATAGCTGGCAGAGGCTGAGAATGGGCCAGCGGTGAGCGCGCCAGTGGCAGGTTTAGCCAGCCAAGCACTGTAATTGAAGGAGGGGATACCACCTGTAATATTATAATCAAGAGATGTTGCGCCTGTTTTAATTGCAGCTGCTGCTCCAGTTTTGGTTGCATTCGTCGCAACCAGTGCCATTGTAGCGTTAGTACCTCCGGTTGCAGCGTTAGATAACCCTGTAGCCATTAGTGTTGGAGAGGACCACGTAATATTGGCCTGAGTCTTACCAAGGCATGTTTGGTCTGTAGGAACGAGTTTGAAAGCTACTTGTTGCCCAGTTGTTCCAGTATTAGCAAGCGTACCTAAATTAACATTGCTAACCTGCGCACCAGCACTATCTGTTACATTAATTTCACAAGTCGCAGTAGAAACACTACCAATAAAGTTTACAGTACCCGTATTTGGTGCAGCCATGGCATTAGACGCCACACCCAGAACTGCCATAATTGCCGAACCTAAAATCAGTTTTTTCATTTTATACTCCATAATAATAGGCTTAATTCTTAAGTCAGCTCATAACCATCTTGATGAGCGATGCAGAATATATTTCACTGGAAGTTCACAATCAAACGCAAAATAATCATTCGTTATTTTTCTATCATATTTTTTTATTTTTTCGACATAGCCACTCATAAAAATTAAAATTATTGTCGCTAATCCTTTTGTTTTTATTAAATGGTGGGGATAAAGAATATTGGGAATAAGTTTTTTATCAAAATGTCTCTTCAAGATACAAAAGTAAAAAGAAATCTTTTTTTTATTGACGGCTACTGATGTTTATTTGAATGTCTATTATTTAAAAAGATAGTTATCTGGAGATAAAGTGAATAAAATATATGCAATAAAAAAGAACAAAAAGGGCGAGGCGGTTGTCGTTTCCGAAGTTAGTGAAGGCATAAGGAAGAGCGTTACTTCACGACTATCGTTGAACATCCTGTTAATGATTGGATTATGGTTATTATGTTCTGCCTCATCATGGTCTTCAGTGACGACAAACTATATTCCTTACCAGACCTACCGTGATTTTGCTGAAAATAAAGGACTTTTTAAACCAGGCACCGTGAACTTCTCTTTTTATGATAAACAGGGCAATGTCGTTACAAGCTTAAGTAAAGCGCCCATGATTGACTTCAGCTCTAATGACTTGACTGGGGTTGCAACATTGGTTTCGCCACAATATGTCGTCAGCGTTAAGCACAATGGTGGTTATCAATACGTGAAATTTGGCTATGCAGATGATTCCTCCTATACTCTTGTTGACAGAAATAACCACTGGAGAGATTTCCACACTCCTCGTCTCAACAAAATTGTTACTGAGGTTACACCGCTGGATATAACCAATGCGGGCACTGCTAATGGAACCTATCAAAATGCTGATCGTTTCCCTATGTTCTATCGAGTTGGTGCGGGGACGCAATATGTAAAAGATACCAACGGAAAAATTTCCTATTTAATGGGGGCGTATTCGTATAAAACAGGTGGAATAGTAAATAAGCCGTTTATATCTGACTGGAGTTTTGTCACGAATACCATTAATAGTCCACTCTCAACCTACGGTACTCCCGGTGACAGTGGCTCTCCTCTTTTTGCCTGGGATGCAGACCAAAATAAATGGGTTTTGTTAGCCGTTCTCAATTCATACGCAGGAGTCAATGGCAATACTAACTGGTACACAATAATTCCTGCCGGTGATGTAAAAAATACGATGAAACTAGATGTCGATACACCGGTAAATACAAAACAAGGTGAAGGAGATATTCATTGGTCATATGATGAAAAAACGGGACTTGGTTCATTAACTCAGGGAAGCGCATCATGGGCAATGCATGGGAATTTGGGAGCAACATGGCCTGCTTCGCTTAATAGTGGTAAAGATCTAACTTTTCAGGGCGGCGGTACTGTAGTATTAGAAAATACCGTTAATCAGGGGGCTGGTACACTTACTTTTGATGATGATTATATTGTCAAGCCCGTTGATACTCAGACATGGAAAGGTGGCGGAATTATTGTTAATGGTGAGCATCTTGTCGACTGGCAGATTAATGGGATTACTGGTGATAGTTTGCATAAACTGGGTACGGGTACGTTAAAAATTAACGGTACCGGTGTAAACCTAGGAAGCTTAAGTGTGGGAGACGGAACCGTTATATTGGCACAGCGTGCTGATGATAACGGACTGAGCCAGGCGTTCAGTTCTGTCAGTATTGTAAGTGGGCGTCCTACTCTGGTGCTAAACGACGACAAACAAATTAATCCGGATAATATCAAATGGGGTTATCATGGCGGCAAGCTCGACATTAATGGTAACAGTTTGACTTTTCATGAACTTAACGGGGCTGATGATGGAGCTATACTGACTAATAGTGGCTCCATGGCTAATGTTAATCTGGATTTCAACAGCCCAAATACAACAGCCACGATTGCTAATATCTGGCACGGCCATTTCACCGGTAATCTAAATATCAATAATGAGGTTGCCGTAGGAACACAGAATGATTTCGCTATTGATGGTGGAGTGAATTCTCAGGGGAGTATAACCCAGCAAAATGGTCGGCTATTTATGCAAGGACATCCGGTTGTTCACGCCGTCAGCAGTCAGGACGTAGCAAATAAGCTAAAGGCGCTGGGTGACAATTCTGTATTGACACAACCGGTGTCATTTACTCAGAACGATTGGGAAAATCGACAGTTCAGTATGGCGGAGCTTAACTTACAAAATGCTGAATTTAACCTTGCGAGAAACGCCAGCCTTAATACCAGAATTAATGCCGATCATTCTACCGTGACATTAGGTAGTGAGGATCTTTACATTGATCTCAATGACGGTAATGGCGTGGCAACCAAACCAACATTGGGTAAGTCAAAGGCAACCGCAGAAGATGATCAGAGTCGTTTCAATGGACATGTACAGTTGAAACAAGGATCGGCACTAACTATTAATGAACATTTTATCGGTGGTATTGATAGTACAGATAGTGCGACGACGATAACCTCTACAGATACCACACTTAATCAGCTCAGCCGTTTTACCCAATCTTCTTTGTCATTAGGTCAAGGGGCAAAATTGACCGCTACAGCCGGATTACTTTCTGACGGGACAGTAAGCAGTAATGCCGGGGCGAGCCTTTCCTTGCTATCAGACCAGCCTGGAACGATGTATTTTGCCAAAAGCTGGGAGCTTAGCGGGCAAAGCACGAGCTTAAATGTTGGCGCAGGTGGGAGCATCACTGGAGATATCAATGCCAATGATGCGGCAAGCATTAGGTTTGGCACGACTGATGTTAACCAATCCACAAATTACTATGGAGATATCAACGCGCCGTTGGCAAGTGTAACAATGAAGGACACTGTCTGGCAGGCAAACAAGCAGTCGGTGGTTAAGTCGCTCACTTTGAATGGTTCAACACTGAGCTTTAATCGTTTCGGGCAGGGGGGGCTGACGTCAGATACGCTGGAGGCCACTAACAGCTCATTCATTATCAATGCCGATGGTAAAGCAGCAGATACAGTGACGGTAAATCAGGCATTGACAGGGGCGAATAACACACTGGTTGTTATTCCTACGACAAATTCAGTAAAACAGGGCGGTTACTCTGTGGCATTGGTTACTGCCCCGAAAAATACACAAAGCGATATATTTACACTTAACCCGGTTTCAATAAATGCGGGGTTCCATAGTTTCACACCGCAACTTGATGTGTTGGAGACCGACGTTAATAAGCAATGGCGTCTGGAGGGATTTTACATACAGCCTGATAAAGCCGCTTTGCGGACAGGCAAGAGTTTTATGGATCTCGGTTATAAAAACTTTATTACAGAAATTAATAATCTGAATGATCGAATGGGCGACTTACGTCATACCCATGGTGAAACTGGGGCATGGGCTAGACTTAACAGTGGTTCGGGCTCAGCTACTGATGGATTTACCGGAAGTTATACGCACTTGCAAATTGGGGCAGACAGGAAACATATAATTGAAAGCGGAGAGTTATTTACTGGAGTAACGGCGACATTTACAAGCAGTAATAACCGGGGAACTGGTTGGTCAGGAAGAACCAAATCAACGGGTATTGGCGTGTACGCTTCAGCTATGTTTGACTCTGGACTTTATGTAGATACTATCGGGAAATATGTGCGTCATGACAATCATTACTCATCAAGTGCGTTAGGAATGCCAGAACAAGATTATGGCTCGCACTCCTGGTATTTGGGCGCTGAGGCCGGTTGGCGTTTTTCCTTACCTGACGAAACATATATACAGCCGCAAACAGAGTTGATCTACGGTACTGTATCTGAGAATCAGTTTGCCTGGCAATTCAATGGGGGTGAGGTCTATATGCAACGTAAGCAGATGCACCCATTGATTGGTCGCACAGGAATTGAATTTGGCAAAACATTCAGCGACAAAGACTGGGAAATGACAGCACTGACTGGGGTTAATTATCAGTACGATTTATTTAAGCCTACTGTGACTACGTTCAAGGATCTGGCAGGTGATACATATATTAATAATGGTAAAGATAGCAGAGTGGTATTCAATGTCGGGCTAAATACTAAAATTAAAGAAAACACTAGGATAAGTCTGAATGTGGAGCGTTCTGAGTTCGGTTCTTACAATATCGATAAGCTAATAAATGCTAATATTCGTTATACATTCTGAGCAGGAGAGTAGATAAAAAAGAAAACCTGAACATATTGTTCAGGTTTTCTTATTGATTTATTGTTGTAGCTAGTCAAATATGCTTATCTATTGGATATTCTGAAGTGTAAAATTTTATCTTATGCTGCTATTTTTTAGGGTGGCTTTATTCTTTACTTTAGCTTATAGTTGGATTCAGTTCAGATTTCTAATATTTTATATGTGCTATGACCGTTGCTCTAATAATGGTTACAAAGGATATTTATTTAAAAAATGGTCTCTTATATTTTTCAAGTCAGGATGAAGAGTATAAATGTTTTGAGTTCAGTGGCCGAGCCTCTGTATATGAGGCCGTTCAGCAATATAATTATGTTTATATAGTTTGCGATAATAATAATTATTTTTTATACAGTCTTCTTTTTTCAGGGGGGCCTGTTAAATGCATATGTGCTGATAATATAACTATCCAATATGGAAATCGGTTATCAATTGATTATACGCATCCACCAGAACAAATTCTTCGATCTCTTAATAATACTGAACGAGAGATTCTTTATCTCTATTTCATTAAGCGGAGAAAAATAAAAGAAATTTCAAATATTACATGTTTAAGCGTAAGTAAGATTTATTATAGAATAAGAATGATAAAAATTAAATTTGGCGCTGAAACGACACGGAAGCTTCCAATTCTTTTTAGATGTTATCTGTAACATCAACTGATTTGATTTTCATTTTTTTCATGACGTAACTATTTTCAGAGTCAATTAATTTTATCATCATAGTGACTAACTATTTATAGTCTATGAAATTAGTTGATATGTCGATGCGAAACTTTTTACCGGGAAGTATTCATCTTTGCGTTATTTCCGAGTTTACAGAGTGGATATCCCATGAAACTATATTCTTACAAAGCATGGGGGTGACTGTATGAATAGTCAAAATGCTTTAAGTAATATGAGGCTTGCTGTTAGAGGAGAGATATCCTGTCACTCTACATTGGTTCTTAAAAAGATTAGATTCTACAATTGTGCTATTATTTATCTTCGCAATGCCCAATTACTGGTTAAAACAATAGATGGGGGGGTTATTAATATTCCTCCTGAATCAATATGTTATATTGAGAAAAATACAGTCATTGATGTTACACTTAACGTGTTAGGTAAAGGCATGCCTTATGATATTTTCCACATAGACAACAATATATTAAGCTGTATCTGCAAAGTCATGGAACCATTGTTACTGAATCCACATAAAGTTGATTCTATGCGAAGTAGAATTTTTAATTGCACGGCGGATAAGACAGATACAGAAATATTTAAAATAATAACAGAGGCGAATGTCCCACATCATAGACTAATTTATAACATTACTTATTTGTTATCTAAAGTTGATGATATTGAATCTTTGGTTTGCTCATTATCTGTTTCAACAGACTCTACATTCACAGAAAAATTAAAGTCAATAATAGAATCTGATCTGTCAAAATCATGGCGATTAGTTGATCTGGCAAATGTTTTACATATGTCTGAAGTCTCAATTCGGAAAAAACTTGAAAAAGAAAATAATAATTTTAATAATTTGATTCTGGATATTAGAATGCAACATGCAGCAAGATTGATAACGACGACTGAAAAACATATTAATAGTATATCTGATGAGGTTGGATATGTTAGCACATCATATTTTATCCGTAATTTTAAAAGTTATTTTGGTATAACGCCGAAACAGTTTTCCTTGAAAGTGAAAAGGAAATCATAATATATATTGCATATATAATATAGGCGGAAGCAGTTCTTACTGATTTTTAATCGTTTTCCGGTGAGGTGAAAATGATATGCATTTTTAATAGGTTGTACCCGTCCAGGACGAGTTCCTTTTTCTATATCTCAAGAATAATGTTATTTTTTAACCAAAAATGATGCTGTTGCGCAGGGAATAGTCAGGAGATATTCCATAGTCCTGAACGTTCATTCCCCGGAACGAGAAGTTGAACATGCCTCCATAGCAAATAGTGCTCCGGACTCGAATCGTTGAACGATATCCTGCAATTTGGAGCATGAGGTGTTTCTATCCTATGCAACAGAATCATCATTAATCCAGATGTAGGCCTGAAAAACAGGCTTGGCAATATCGATACCAACAAGCCTGATCGTATTCATGTGATGTTACTCTCGGATTAATGCAGTCAGTAATAGTATGGCACTGGCTGCATTAAGAAGGGACGTCCATCATATCCCGACGCAAACGCTCCCACCGACATCGCCATTGAGTCCTGCACCGTATCGGTGAACTTGTAACTATTCCGTATAATCATTCTATACACATTTATTGGCATGATGAGTCAAATACTTCTTAATTTCGGAGAGAAGTGTGTCAGGTGATACGTTAACTCGCCATTACCTACATATTTAGAGAATTACTCAAATAATAGCGAATTATTTACCTATGTGCTCAATTAATTTTTGAATATTAAACATCCACATCCTAAAATTATTATTGTCTTCCAAAAAAATAAAAGAATCCGATAGAATAATGCTAATGTGCGGAATAAATGAAGAATTCCGCCGCACAATGATATAAAATAAAAAGCAATAAATGCAAAAACACTTAAATGACATATGATTTTGTTTATCTATTGATTTTATTTTTGTAGCTTTACCCTTCATTATGCAATGTGGGTATGGAGTCGTTATTATATTCCAAATTCTCTTGGGTGGCGCAATGCAATTTAATTATTGCAATGTAAATATGCTTATTACACTACTATGTAATCTGTATTGTAAATGTATTTTTTACAGGCGCGGGCTCAATTTTGTTTTTTTTAACTGCAATTAATAAAGGTAACTGGAAGCTTTTTATTAATAAAGACATAGTTCTATTGGTTTGTATTATGTTATAAACGTTATGGAGTCTTACCCGTGAACAGAATATATTCACTTAAGTATTGTCACCTTACTCAAGGGCTTATAGCTGTATCAGAATTAGCATCCCGAGTATCCTCTAAAACCGGTCGAAAACTTCTCGCTACATTTATAGTTTCTGCCTTGTCTTATGGTGCGGCTGAATATGCCTGTGCAGCACAGATGGATACCCGAAATTTCTGGATCCGTGATTATCTTGATTTGGCACAGAATAAAGGTGTATTTCAGCCTGGAGCATACGGGGTAAAAACGCCATTAAAAAATGGTGGTGAATTTAGTTTTCCTGAAGTAACGATCCCTGATTTTTCTCCAGTATCCGCTAAAGGTGCAACAACTGCTATTGGTGATGCCTACAGTGTTACCGCAAGCCATAATGGCACTATTCACCATGCCGTTAAAACTCAGACATGGGGACAGTCAGACTATCATTATGTTGATCGGGTGACCAAAGGTGACTTTGCGGTCCAGCGTCTGGATAAGTTTGTTGTTGAAACAGCTGGTGCAACAGAGCATGCTGATTTCAACTTATCAGCAGCAGAAGCACTAGAGCGTTATGGTATTGAGTTCAATGGAAAGAAACAGATAATCGGTTTTCGGGTTGGAGCCGGAGCAACCGGTGTTACATCTTATGGGGTGGGACAGACATACAATCCATTATTACGTAGTGCCTCCATGTTTCAGTTAAACTGGAACAATATGTTAGCCACGAATAATACAGGCGGATTTTATAATGAGGTTACAGGCGGAGACAGCGGTTCCGGTTTTTATCTTTATGATAACCAGAGTAAAAAATGGGTCATTCTTGGAACAACATATGGTAAAGCATTCTCCAGTAAGGATACCTGGGCCTTTTTTGCTCGATATGATCAGAACACTGTCGATACCCTGAAAAATACTTTTACTCAGGAAGTGAATCTCAATGGTCAGAAAATGACAGTTAATAATAAAAATATTACTGTTAACGGTAATACAACCGCTATTGAACTGACCAAGAATAATAAAAATAAAGATTTAAAATTTCATGGTGGCGGGAACATTCAACTCACCGATAACCTGAATTCAGGAACTGGAGGATTTATTTTTGATGAGGGACAATATTATTCAATCACCGGGAAAGATAAAACATATAAAGGTGCGGGTATTGATATCGGAAAAGATACGGTTGTCGACTGGTCGGTAAAAGGGGAGGTAAACGATAACCTGCACAAAACAGGATCCGGTACACTGAACGTTAATGTGGCCCAGGGGAATAACCTGAAAATGGGTGACGGTACTGTTGTTCTTAATGCAGCAAAGGCCTTTAATGCTATCTATGTTGCCAGTGGTCGCGGAACGGTCAAACTAGGGCAGGCCGATGCGCTGGATAAAAATAGTGATTACAGAGGTATTTATTTTACCAGTCGTGGGGGGACTCTGGATTTAAACGGGTTCAGCCAGTCGTTTAAGAAGATTGCGGCAACTGATGTTGGTACCATTATCACCAATACTTCTGATAAAACAGCGACCCTTTCTCTACAAAACCCCTCCCGTTATGTCTATCACGGCAATATCACGGGAAATACGAATATCGAACACTCTGGGACACAGAAAAGTGCTGACAGTAGCCTGATTATTGATGGAAACATTGATACGCACAATGATATCTCCATACAGAATTCCCAGCTTCGGTTACAGGGTCATGCCACAACACATGCAATATTCCGCGAGGGGCCTCGGCACTGCTATGTCCCCGGAGTTCTTTGTGACAAAGATTATGTTGCTGATTTTGCCAAACTGGAAAGTGAGGCAAATAAGAAGAATAACAGTGCCTATAAAACAAATAACCAGGTGGCTTCTTTTGATCAACCTGACTGGGAAACCCGGCATTTCCGATTTAAGACTCTGAATCTGGAAAACGCAGAATTCACAACTGCACGTAACTCAGTTGTTGAGGGGGATATTGTTGCATCGAATTCAACGCTGAAACTGGGGGGCGACGTTCCGGTATTCATTGATATGTATGATGGCATCAATATTACCGGTAATGGTTTTGGCTTCCGCCAGGACGTTCGTGAAGGACGCTCTGCAGATGATGGCAGTAGCAGCTATACGGGCAATATTACACTGCAAAAAGGCTCCACGCTGGACATCAATAACCGGTTCACTGGCGGGATTGAAGCCCATGACAGTAAGGTAAACGTCACCTCACCGGATGCCCTTCTGCAGAACAGTGGTGTTTTCGTGAATTCCACCCTTTCTGTCCGTGACGGCGGTCATCTGACGGCACAAAAAGGGCTTTACAGTGACAACCGGGTTCAGATTGGGAAGAACGGTACGCTTTCCCTGAGCGGCACGCCGGAGAATGGCGCTGATAATACCTGGATGCCTGTTCTGACATACATGACAGAAGGCTATGATTTAACCGGTGATAACGCCACGCTGAACATCAGCCAGCAGGCCCATGTTTCCGGGGATGTTCATGCTACCAGTTCATCCAGCATTCGTATTGGCTCCGAAAACCCGGGCTCAGTTTCCTCTTCTGTCTCCCCTGTTCTGGCTGCCGGGTTGTTCAACGGATATAACGCGGCGTACTACGGTGCCATCACCGGCGGTAAGGGAAACGTCAGTATGAATAATGGCCTGTGGCAGCTGACCGGAGATTCCGACATCAACAGTCTGACGACCCGTAACAGCCGGGTACAGTCTGAAGAAAACGGTGCCTTCCGTACCCTGACGGTTAAGACACTTGATGCCACGGGCAGTGATTTTGTCCTGCGCACTGACCTGAAGGACGCTGATAAAATCAGTATTATGGAGAAAGCCAGCGGTTCAGACAACACCCTGAATGTCAGCTTTATGAAGAACCCGTCTCCGGGACAGTCCCTGAATATCCCGCTGGTCAGTGCACCGGTCGGAACATCAGGGGATATCTTTAAGGCGGGCACCCGGGTGACAGGCTTCAGTCGTGTGACGCCGACGCTGCGTGTTGACACCACTGGCGGCAGTACGAAGTGGATTCTGGATGGTTTCAGGACGGAAGCCGATAAAGCGGCTGCAGCGAAGGCGAACAGTTTCATGAATGCCGGCTACAAAAGCTTTATGACGGAAGTAAACAATCTGAACAAACGTATGGGTGAGCTGCGTGACACGAACGGTGATGCCGGTGCCTGGGCCCGTATCATGAACGGCGCCGGTTCAGCCGATGGCGGATACAGTGATAACTACACCCACGTTCAGGTCGGTTTTGACAAAAAACATGCGCTGGACGGTGTTGATCTGTTCACCGGTGTCACGATGACCTATACCGACAGCAGTGCAGACAGTGATGCGTTCAGCGGGAAGACAAAATCCGTGGGGGGAGGTCTGTATGCTTCAGCACTGTTTAACTCCGGTGCCTATATCGATTTGATTGGTAAATATATTCACCATGACAATGACTACACAGGCAACTTTGCCGGTCTGGGTACGAAGCACTACGGAACCCACTCCTGGTATGCTGGAGCGGAAACGGGTTACCGTTATCACCTGACGGAAGACACATTTATTGAGCCTCAGGCCGAACTGGTTTACGGCGCAGTGTCCGGGAAAACATTCAACTGGAAAGACGGTGAGATGGATCTAAGTATGAAGAACAAGGATTTCAGCCCGTTGATTGGCAGAACAGGGATTGAGCTGGGCAAAACCTTCAGGGGTAAGGACTGGAGTGTGACAGCCCGTGCCGGAACCAGCTGGCAGTTTGACCTGCTGAATAATGGCGAGACAGTTCTTCGTGATGCATCCGGAGAGAAACGGATCAAAGGGGAGAAAGACAGCAGGATGTTGTTCAATGTTGGCATGAACGCACAGATAAAGGACAACATGCGCTTTGGTCTGGAGTTTGAGAAATCCGCCTTTGGTAAATACAACGTGGATAACGCAATAAACGCGAATTTCCGGTATATGTTCTGACAAGGAGAGGCCCCTGAAGAGGGGCCTGTGTGATGTTACTCCCGGGTTAATGCAGCTAGTAAAGGTATGGCTCTGACTACCCTGGAAAGTTGTGCCCATCGCATCACTACAAATTCTGGCAATTGCGTACGTGGTAACGGCAAGTTATTTAACCTCAAACGTACGTGCCCGAGCGGCGCGCTGAAATACCGTCATAAATAAGCGAGGGTAAAATGGAAATACGCGAAGGCCACAATAAATTTTACATTAATGACGAACAAGGCAAGCAAATCGCTGAAATTGTTTTTGTGCCGACCGGAGAGAATTTAGCGATTATCGAACATACCGATGTCGATGAAAGCCTGAAAGGGCAAGGGATTGGTAAACAGCTGGTTGCGAAAGTCGTGGAAAAAATGCGTCGGGAAAAACGAAAAATTATCCCACTATGCCCATTTGCGAAACACGAATTTGATAAAACGCGGGAGTATGATGATATTCGCAGTTGATGGGAGAGTACAGATTCACGATATTTTTCATGCTCTCCGCGATGTGATGCAGGAGAGCATCTGAAGGGTAGGGGGATGCACAAAGAATGGGCAGAGAGAGCGTTTTTTTGTCCCAAGTCATCCCCTTTACTGAGCAAAAAAAAGAATATCTCCTATATGAGAATCATCAATCGGGGTTAATAAGTTTTGCGTCCCCAGAGCGTTTAATATTGATAGGAGTCATATTATGGAAGGTAAAAACAAGTTCAATACTTATGTTGTTTCTTTTGATTATCCATCATCTTATTCCTCAGTGTTCTTAAGGTTAAGATCATTGATGTATGATATGAATTTCTCCACTATCGTGGCTGATGAATATGGGATACCACGACAATTGAATGAAAACTCCTTCGCAATAACGACATCGTTAGCCGCAAGTGAAATCGAAGATTTAATCAGGCTTAAATGCTTAGACTTACCGGATATTGATTTTGACCTCAACATTATGACAGTTGATGACTATTTCCGTCAGTTTTACAAGTAGCCAGGAAGGATAAGAAGAACATAAAAAATGGCACTATTCTCTAAAATATTAATTTTTTATGTGATTGGTGTGAACATATCCTTTGTCATTATCTGGTTTATCTCACATGAGAAAACACATATTCGTTTACTTAGTGCATTCCTGGTCGGAATAACCTGGCCAATGAGTCTGCCTGTGGCATTACTTTTTTCTCTCTTTTAGGAGCTGTAGTTGAGTGGACCCGCTGGTTATCGTGAAACGAAGCGTCTCTCCTCAAAACTGGATTTGCGGAACGACGAACGAAGCAGTCGCCTGACTGCTTCGTTCATTAAAGTGAAATTTATTTCTGTGGGCGCATCGCCGGGAAGAGAATAACGTCGCGAATAGTATGACTGTTTGTAAACAGCATAATCATTCGGTCGATACCAATACCCAGACCAGCGGTTGGCGGCAGACCATATTCCAGCGCAGTCACGTAATCTTCGTCATAGAACATGGCTTCGTCGTCACCTGCAGCTTTAGCGTTAACCTGTTCCTGGAAACGTTCAGCCTGATCTTCTGCGTCGTTTAATTCGCTAAAACCATTACCGATTTCACGACCACCGATGAAGAATTCAAAACGGTCGGTGATTTCCGGGTTAACATCATTACGGCGCGCCAGCGGTGACACTTCTGCCGGATATTCCGTAATAAAGGTTGGCTGAATCAGATGTGCTTCTGCCACTTCATCAAAGATCTCCGTGACAATACGTCCCAGCCCCCAGCTTTTCTCTACCGTAATTCCGATAGATTCAGCTAATGCTTTAGCAGCATCAAAATTATCCAGGTCGGCCATATCGGTTTCTGGACGATATTTTTTGATTGCTTCGCGCATGGTGAGTTTTTCAAACGGTTTGCCGAAATCAAACACATGCTCGCCATAAGTGACTTTAGTGGTACCCAGAACCTCTTGTGCCAGGGTGCGGAACAGGGACTCTGTCAGTTCAATCAAATCGTGGTAATCCGCATACGCCATGTAGAGTTCCATCATTGTGAACTCAGGATTATGGCGAACAGAAATACCTTCATTACGGAAGTTACGGTTGATTTCGAATACCCGTTCAAAACCGCCTACAACCAGACGTTTCAGATACAGCTCCGGCGCGATACGCAGATACATATCTAAATCCAGAGCATTATGATGGGTAATAAACGGGCGAGCAGATGCCCCACCTGGAATTACCTGCATCATCGGGGTTTCTACTTCCATAAAGCCGCGCGCGACCATGAACTGACGGATAGCGGCCAGAATTTTTGAACGGACAACGAACGTTTGACGGGATTTATCGTTAGCGATGAGGTCCAGATAACGTTGACGATAACGGACTTCCTGATCCTGCAGACCATGGAATTTATCTGGTAAAGGACGTAGTGCTTTTGTCAGCAGGCGCAACTCAGTACAGTGAATGGAAAGCTCACCGGTTTGCGTCTTAAACAGCGTACCGCGGGCACCGATAATGTCACCCAGATCCCATTTTTTAAACTGATCGTTATAAACACCTTCTGGCAGGCTATCTCTTGCAACGTACAGTTGAATACGGCCACCGACATCCTGCAACGTTACAAAGGAGGCTTTCCCCATGATACGACGGGTCATCATTCGGCCAGCAACCGAGACTTCAATGTTTAAGGATTCCAGTTCCTGGTTATTCTTCGCATCAAACTCTTCGTGCAACTGGTCAGAGGTATGGTCGCGGCGAAAATCATTGGGAAACGCCACACCTTGCTGACGTAGTGCTGCCAGTTTTTCGCGGCGATTTCTCAGTTCATCGTTAAAATCAATAGCCTCATTGGCTCCCCGTGTTTCTTGTTCAGACATTTTGGTTCCTCTAAATCCAGCTTTCAATTTAGCGTAGATAAAGAGACAGATCGGTACACTGTATTATCTGCCTCGACTATTAATAACTCAGTTTATCTTATCGAAACTAACGCTTACCTCAAGTTGATATCACTAATAAATAACCATCAAAATGGTTTAAATGACTTATTAATCTCGATTTACTAGTGTGATTAACTGAAAGTTAATTTATTCATAACCAATTGTTTTTACGACAGTTAATCGTTGCTCTCCTGTATCATATTCGTCGGCGTGCTAAACAGAAAACGGGTAGCAAAGGCCAATACGACGATGATCGCGACACAAGCCAACGTCCACTCTCCCATCTGAGAAAAGAATCGCTGGTAAGCTGCAATTGCCATACCGCTAATTTGCGACTCTGTCGTCTGCTGTGCCACGACGCCTGCCAGCCAGTTGGCGACCGCGCCTGTTGCCAGCATATAAATACCGGTTAATACGCCAGACATTTTCAGACGCGTGATTTGCGCAATCGCCACCGGGTCAATAAAGAGTTCGGCAAAGCCCATTAGCGCCAACCCGGATATCATCACGCCCATTGACGCTTGACCGTCAGCCGCTGCATGTCGGGCATCAAATGCCAACAACATAAAGCCACAAGCCATCAGCAGTAAGCCAAAGGCAAACTTCAGCCAGACGCGCAATGTTGAGTTGCCGCGGCTTTCTGGCGACGCCAGCCAGGCCAGTACAACCCCAGCGAGCATCACCGCAATTGCATTCACCGACTGGAATAGTGCTGTAGGTACTTCAATATTGAATGCCTGACGATTCACAAAGCGATCGATAAACAAGCTGATGGTACTGCCGCCCTGTTGTGCCAGTACCCAGAACAATGTCCCGACAAACATCAACAATACAATTTGCCAAAGAGCACGGCGGTGTTCGGGGAATTTGATCATCATGCGGGCAATGATTTGTGCGGCAATGAGGCAAACGATCGCCAGCAAATATCCGGACCAGTCGTTCTCCAGCAGCAGGGTAAAAAATACTGGGGCTAAACAGAGCATCACCACTAACCAGCTCCATACTGGTAAGGCAAATTTCACGCTAGTGAGCGCTTTTTTATCCATACTACGCGTGGACTGGAAATGACGATGCCCGCTTAAGAAAATCAACAAACCGATAAACATGCCGCCACCCGCAAGGGCAAAGCCAACATGCCATCCATACCACTGAGCAGCCAGGCCGCAGGCGATTGGGGCGGCGATAGAACCGATATTGCCCGCAGCATACAGCAGCGAAAAACCGCCATCACGTCGATGATCGTTCTCGTCGTAGAGCTCGCCAAGCAAACAGCTGATGTTTGATTTGAATAAACCGTAGCCACAAATAATGATTGCCAGCGCCAGATACAGGCTAAAGGTTGAATTTGTATCAATGCCCAGCACCACATGGCCAAGGGTCATTAACAGCGCGCCGGCAATCACTGCAGTGCGGTTGCCGAGCAGGCGGTCGGCAAGCCAGCCGCCGAGAATAGGGGTAACGTAAACCAGAGAAGCATATGCGCTGAACAGGCTGATGGCATGGTTATCATCAAAACCAAGCTGATGGGTGAGATAGAGAATGAGTAAGGCACGCATGCCGTAAAAACTGAAGTACTCCCAGATTTGGATCGCCACGATATAGTATATCGCGCGCGGCTGTGAGGGTGTTTTCATGTGTTCTCCTTATGAGCAAAAAAGGGAAGTGGCAAGCCACTTCCCTTGTACGAGCTAATTATTTTTTGCTTTCTTCTTTCAATACCTTAACGGTATAGCGGCCATCAGCCTGACGGTATGCACCGTGAATATCGGTTTCAAAGCCCGGATAGTGAGCGCCGATTTCACACAGCATCTGCAGGAACTCCAGAACCGGACGGCTTTCTTCGGTGATCATTTCACCCGGCATTACCAGAGGAACTCCCGGCGGATATGGAAGGATCATATTGGCGTTAATACGACCTACCATTTCGTCGAGGTAAACTTCTTCGGTCATACCGTGCAGCTCTTTCTGGAACGCAGCATACGGAGTCATTACCATCGTCGGCAGCACTTCAAATGCGCGATACATCAGATCCGGCAGATTGTGGTGAACAATCAGTTTGTGGATATTCTGAGCCAGTTCCTGAATACGCATGTTTTCATAGAATTCAGGATCTTCACGATACAGAGACGGCAGCATGTTTTTCACACGCAGGTTCAGGTCGAACGCACGTTTGAAGTCAGTCAGAGCACGCAGCAGGCTCAGTGCTTTGGTCTTATCGATACCGATGCTGAACAGGAACAGCAGGTTATACGGACCGGTTTTCTCAACAACGATGCCATGTTCGTCGAGGTATTTCGCCACGATGCTGGCCGGAATACCAAAGTCGCTCATGGTGCCGTCTTTTTCCATCCCCGGAGTCAGCAGGGTGACTTTGATCGGGTCAAGATACATGTGCTCGTTATCGATGTTTTTGAAGCCGTGCCAGGTGCTGTCAGAACGCAGCGGCCAGCATTCAGTGGTATCGATATGATCCGGCTGCCATACATCAAAGAACCAGCCATCAGATTCCGTTCTCAGACGTTTGATCTCTTTACGGAATTTGATCGCACGTTCAATGGAACCGTTGATCAGACGCTTACCAGCATTGCCTTTCATCATCGCCGCTGCGGTTTCAGTGGACGCCACGATACCGTAGTGCGGAGAAGTGGTGGTGTGCATCATGTAGGCTTCGTTAAAGGTTTCTTCGTTTACTTCACCTTTAACGTGGATCATGGAAGCCTGAGAGAACGCCGCCAGCAGTTTGTGAGTGGACTGGGTTTCGTAAATCACTTTCCCTTCTACACGGCCACCGCTCATACCGCATTTACCTTCGTAAATCGGTGAGAAGTTGGTGTAAGGCACCCACGCGGAGTCAAAGTGGATGGATTTCACATCCAGTGTTTTCTTGATAAAGTCGGTGTTGTACAGCAGACCATCATAGGTAGAGTTGGTAATTACAGCATGTACCGGCCAGGTTGCGTTTGGTGTTTCTTTCACGCGCTTAGCAATGGTAGCGTGCTGGAATTCACTCTGTGGGATACCACCAAGAATACCGTAAGCGTTACGGGTCGGGCGGAAATAGATTGGCGTAACATCGCTCATCATCATCAGGTGGGTCAGCGATTTGTGGCAGTTACGGTCAATCAGAATGGTGCTGCCTGCTGGAGCAGAGTACATACCAACAATTTTGTTCGCAGTGGAAGTACCGTTGGTCACCATGTAGCTGCGGTCTGCGTTAAAGACGCGAGCGATATACTGTTCTGCTTCTTTGTGTGGACCACTGTGATCCAGCAGAGAACCCAGTTCAGATACTGAAATGGAAATATCAGATTTCATGGTGTTCGGACCAAAGAAATCATAGAACAGGCTACCTACCGGGCTTTTCTGGAATGCAGTACCGCCCATGTGACCAGGAGTACAGAAAGTATATTTACCTTCACGAACATATTTAAACAGTGCTTTAGTCAGCGGAGGCAGAATAGTGTTGATATATTCGTCAGTGGTCTGCTTGATCTTATTAGCAATATCTTCAGCAGCACCCAGCGCATATTCAAAGAAGCTAATCTGTAAACGCAGGTCATTCAGGCTTACATCGAGAGTGGAATACGTATTAGCGAACGCGTACAACGGCAGGTTCTCGTTCATTTTGCTAATTTCTTCGCACAGCTCGAGATTATATTTATCCCAGTCAAAAATAACGCCGCACAGACGCGCATTGTTTTCGATCAGTTTTAATAAGTCGTCACGGTCGTTCGGGTAAACAATCTGGAAGTTCAGACGTTCAAGCGCGCGATGAAGTTCACGGATGGGTTCTTCTTTAAAATAAACCCCCATGTGATTCAATATTGCAATAACGTTCATAGTCATATCTCCAGGTAAAAAAGGCCCCTCCCAACACATGGGACAAAATGAAAGGAGGAGCCTCGGAAAATACTTTTAATTAATGTGCGTTAGACGCGGTGTGGTTATCCATTGAGTGGCTCTGGCGCTCGTGCATTTTGCGAGCGTAGAACATCAGGATAATCAGGCTGACGATGAAGGTACCTGCCAGCTCGAAGGAGCTTGCGCCCATCAGCGCGATGAAGCAGAACACGCAACCCAGTACAGAGCAGATCAGGCTGACAAAGTTGCGGATGTTAACGCCTTCAAAACGAATCAGGTCAACGCAAGAGTAGAAGTACGGCAGCATAGTCAGCAGTACTGCGATACCGGTCAGTTCACCGAACAGGTCAGATGCTTTACCACCGGCAGAGTTCATCAGAGTGATGAGGATCATCAGGGCAGTCATTTTCACTGCAGCCAGCAGCAGACCTTTTTTCGGAATACCGTTGCTGTCGACTTCACCATAAACTTTCGGGAAGTTACCGTCGTTAGCGGCACGTACACCTGCCTGGCCTACCAACATCATCCAGGAGCCCAGAGAAGTCAGGCACGCAAAGGCGGTGAATGCAGAAACCAGCGGCGCAGCCCAGTTACCGAGGATGGTTGAAGCACTGATTGCAAACGGAGCACCGGAAGCTGCCATTACAGAAGATGGATACATACCGGAAAGCACCTGAGTCGCAGCGATGTAAACAATACCTGCTAAACCAGTACCCAGCATGGTTGCCAGCGGAACGGTACGTTTCGGGTTTTTAACCATACCAGTACTTACTGCTGCGGATTCAACACCCACGAAGGCCCACAGGCAGAGCAGAATACTTTTAATGATCGCATGACCATCAGTGGTATCCGCAGTATTCCAGTTAGCTGCATAAGTTGCCGCATCAAACCAATGCCAGCCAACAATAGCGGTCATTACTACCGGAATAAGAACCAGCACCAGACCAATAGTGGTTAAACGGCTTACCCAAGTACCGCCGAGCATATTTACAAAGGTAAATACCCAGACGATAGCAATACAGGCGATACCCGCCGGAACAGGATCATTTAATACTGGGAAGAAGGTGGAAAGATAAGATACCGCGGTAATACCAATCGCCAGGTTACCAATCCAGTTAGCATGGTAATAAAGAACACCTGTCTGAAAACCAAATGCAGGGGAAATTTCTCCGGCATAAGCAATTGGGCCACCTTGTTGCGGGTTTTTTGTTGCCAGTCGGGCATATACATACGCCAGCGACATTGCACCAATAATAGAGATAATCCAACCCCAGATAGCAATACCACCGATACTTGCTAGGTTCGCAGGTAATAATGCAATACCGCTCCCCATCATATTACCGGCAACAACACCGGTACAGGCAAATAGCCCGATCTTCTTGGCAGAACTCATGCTCTTCTCCTAATTTCATTTTTGAATTTGGAGTCCGGGTCATGATGTATAACTATTTCCTGACCAGACCAAACTGGCGCTAAGAATACTCACGAAAAAAGGATTAATCCTAAAGATTAGGTGAAATAACACAAAAGTTTCTGTAAGTGAGAACTTGAGGTTTTTTATTAACACATCAGGATCGCAAGTTGATATCATGAAAAGATAAACATTCAATGTTTACAATAGATTGCGTGACGTCTTCTGGTTAAATTTATGTAATAAAAATTATGCGGCAAATAAATTGCCGCAACATATTATACCAACAGGAACATACAAAAACTCAACAACAAATATTCCCGAGCATGAATCAACCCGGGGGTTACTTATTCTGAAGCGAGAAATTTGTCGAGATAAGGTACAACATAAGGAACAGAAGTCTGGAATATACCATTTTCAATCCAGTAAAGGGTGTTTGCCCCTGGGCGTAAATTAAAGGCGGTGAGATATGCATCAGCCGCTTCCCGGTTCATCCCCTTCATTTCATAAACTTTGCCAAGCAACACATAATTTAGCCAGGACATTTCAAGATCAATGCCAGTATTTATCGCCTGGTAAGACTCATCTGTTTTACCTTTTACCAGAGCACTGACCGCTTTTATTTGATATATAATGGACAGGTTATTCAATTCCGGCAGTGTAACAATGTTATCTATTTCTGTGTTCAGTGCTGCTAATTGTTTTTCATCTAAAGGATGTTGAGAATGGCGCACGATATCAACTAATGCTTTTTCTGCTCTCGCGTAGGTAAATTCTGGGGATGATTGAACAATCTCACCTAATAATTCACTGGCACGATTCAATGATTTGTCATCGCCATGCAGTAAATAATCATGAGCCTGATAAAAATTAGTTAATAACGCACCACGATGAGGCAAAATTTGCTGGAGCGTCTCCTGCATTCGTTGTGGCCACGGTTGGTTTAATGCTTTTGATAAACTCTCCAGTAAATCATTTTGAATCGCCAGCTGATTACCGTTAGTGATGACATAACGTTTATCCAGCATGGTTGAACCATCTGCATTGTCTACCAATTTTATCGACATAAAGCATTGTTGAGCACGGTATTGGCGCTGATTAACAAAGGCAATAGATAATGTTTTACCGGAACTGCTCGGTTCATCAATGTTGTAGTTGATTTTGTCATGCACCATAAAGGTGGAGAAGGTGTTAAGTGATGTCGCCACCAAATCACCCACGCCTATCGCGTAAGAGAGCTGATACGGGGAACTCCAGCTGTTACAACTTTTATTTACCATATTAATGTCAATATCGCGTGGATTGAGCAAAATACGCGATTTGCTCATAGGAAGACGTGTATCAAGAGTTGAAAACGCTACCAGTGCTACACAGATACCTAACGACAACAGGAAAAAAAACCATACCCAAAAGGTAGTGAATCGTTTGCTTTTAATTGGGGATTGTTCAGGTGGCGTTGCGGTGTTTTGAATGTTAAGACTGTGGGAGGGAGAATCTGTGGCAGGAACCGCCTCTGGTATAGGGGGAGGCGAAGATAGCATTATTTCCTCTCCCTCTTCTTCGCTGTACCAGATAACCGGCACCATTAATTTATAGCCGCGCTTTGGTACAGTAGCGATATAGACAGGACTATCTTCATCATTATCTTTTAATGACTTACGTAGTTCTGAGATACTCTGCGTCACAACATGATTGGTGACAATACTTCTCTTCCAGACATTATCGATAAGTTCATCCCTGCTAAGTACTTCGCCACTGTGTTGAGCAAAGAAAACCAGAAGATCGATTAATCTCGGCTCAAGGGTAAGTTGACGCCCATTGCGGCTAATTTGGTTTATGGACGGAGTAACAAGCCATTCGCCAACGCGAACTACAGGTTGTTGCATAATAGAAACTCATTCGAAAAGGGAATGATGCAATGATAATTGCCACAACCTATTTTTACCATCTATAGATGGGTTTATTTACATATTATTGGTGAATGTAAGACGTTATTTTTACCAGCCATAAACTTCTTGATTACATAGTATTACGAAAGGATTTTACTGAGAACCAGAAGTAATATTCCTTACCATCAAAATTCATCATCTTTGCCAAAGAAAAATGTTCAGAAAATAATCCATGGAAAATTGTCCGGAGCGCTTACTATTTTAATGGATTGTTAGTCTTTGCATGAGCAAGCGGACTGATACATTTCTCTTTGTTCTCATTCAGAAAATCTCATCAGTCGGCGTTCAGACCGGTGTTGTGCTTTATGGATGCGTTACGCTCCTGATGACGTCATTTGACGTTCAACAACATCACGGGGCCGCACGACATTTCACGTCAGTTAGTGCTATCGCTCAGGAACAAATTTTCCCGAATTGGGATATGCCCGCAAATTGCTGGTGATGAGGGGAGAATCTGGTTGAGTTCGGGAGAATTGATTTGGAGGCAGAACGCTTAAATCGTGGCGTCCTGAAACGAAAAACGGACCTCCGTGGAGGTCCGTTTATATGAATTTGGTGCCCGGACTCGGAATCGAACCAAGGACACGGGGATTTTCAATCCCCTGCTCTACCGACTGAGCTATCCGGGCAACGGGGCGCATTAAACCGTAATCTGCACATCTCGTCAACCTAATTTCAGTAAAAGCGATTCAACTGCTTAAGATTGCGGCAAATCGCTTCTTTTCTGTGTTTCTGTCAGGTCAATGCACCACCCTGGCGGCAGCGGGCGAAGCGCAGGATATCTTCCGCCAGCCGATGTGCAGTGTCGACATCCGCCTGGCTACGATTCACCAGCATTCGGCTTAAACAGCCTTCCAGCACCAGTTCCATCTGCTTTGCTACCATCGCCGGATCGTCAACTTCCAGTGTGGTTAACAGTTCGTGGGTGAAATCGTAGGCCGCGCTTTTTTGCTGATCGGCCAGTTGATGAATAGGGTGGCCAGGATCGGGATAAAACGTACAGGCAGCGATAAATAGACAGCCCGGATAGCGGTTGTTTTTAACGCACTCCGATAACGCCTGATAACGTGCCAGCAGCTTTTGTTCGGCGGTTTGCGTTTCGTCCAGCATCAGCTGACGACGCCAGACATCTATCTGTTGGCTAAGATAACGCAGCGCATCGTAGAGGATTGCCTCTTTGTCTGGCCAGAAGCGGCGTAGCTCGTCCAGTGGATAATCCACACGTTCAGCAACCATCTCCAGCGTGGTGTTGGCAATCCCTTGTAATTCTAATAATTTCAGGGCTTCTCCCAGTACATCTTCACGTTGCACGCTATTTTCCTCCGTCTTTCCCACTGCAAGTGTCGTTCACGGTTGGCGATCGCGCAAATGTGCGCTGAAGGTTTCAGCATCCATAAAGCCCGTGACGCGTGCTTGTGGATGCTCCTGGCCTTGTCCGTCAAAAAAGAGAATTGTCGGTAGGCCAAGGACATTAAGATGCTTTAACAGCGCCACATCTTGTGCGTCGTTGGCCGTGACGTTGGCCTGAAGTAAGACCGTGTCTGCTAACGCTTTTTGCACCTGCGGGTCGCTGAAGGTGTATTTCTCAAACTCTTTACAGGCGACGCACCAGTCGGCATAAAGATCTAACATCACCGGTTTGCCTTTGGCTTCAACGAGCGCCTGATTTAACTCATCTACCGTTTTGATTTGTGTAAAGTTGAGATGCGTCTGAGTTTGCGCGGTATGCGTCGCACCAAATGCCCAATCCTGAAGTGGGCGCACGCTAACCAATGCCGCTGCCAGCAGGATTATTTGCACCACGCGCATCCAGCCGCGTTTAGCCTGTAGGCTGGTGATAAAGGCCCAGCCAAAGAATGCGACACCCAGCGCCGACCACAAGCGTAATCCCCATACATCACCAATCACTCGCTCCAGCAGGAAGACCGGCAGTGCGAGGATCACAAAACCAAACGCGGTTTTGACTTGTTCCATCCACGGGCCGCTTTTCGGCAGCAAGCGGTTACCAAAGACGGTAATTAGCATCAGCGGCAGGCCCATGCCCAACGCATAGAGATAAAGCGTGCCGCCGCCCAGCCACATGTTCCCGCTTTGGGCGATATACAGCAGAATCGCGCTAAGCGGTGCGGTGGTGCATGGTGAACAGATCAGTCCGGCAATCGCCCCCATAACAAACACACCGCCAGGTGAGCCGCCCTGTTGGCGATTGCTCATCAACGTGAGACGTGTTTGCAGCGAAGAGGGGAGTTGTAGAGTAAACAAGCCAAACATTGACATCGCCAGCAAGGTAAAGACGATGGCGAGGCCAATGAGCACGTATGGGTGCTGTAGCGCCGCCTGGAACTGTAACCCTGCGGCGGCAACTACCAGACCCAGCGCCGTGTAAGTCAGTGCCATCCCCTGCACATAAATAAAGGTCAGCAACAATGCTCTGGCAGTGGAGAGCCGCTGTTTACCACCCAGCACGATGCCAGAAATCAGTGGGTACATTGGCAGCACGCATGGCGTAAAGGCGATACCAATACCGATCAACAACGCCCAGAGCGCGGAAAAGGGCAATTGCGCGGTGTGCTGCTCTTGCTGCGAAACAGACACAGGCTGTGACGCTGCGTTGTTGGCGACCACTTCGCTTAACGGAACGGTTTTGGTTTCTGGCGGATAACAGAAACCGGCATCAGCACAGCCCTGGTAGGTGACAGTTAACGTCGCTCCCGCACTCGCCTGGTTGATGGTTACGGGAAGCGTCAGCCGATCGCGGTAAATCTCGCTTTTGCCGTAAAACTCATCTTCATGCCAGACGCCTTGCGGCAGCTGCACGTCGGCAATTTTCGCGTGTTCCGGCGTAATGCGGATCTGTTTACGGTAGAGGTAGTAACCGTCTTTGATCTGCCAGGTCAGATTAAGGTCATGTTGGTTTTGCTGAAAATCAAAAGTAAAGGCTTGATCCGCGGGGACAAATTGTGAACGTCCCGGCGCGTCGAATAATCCGGCAAAAACGGAAGTGCTGCAAAGTAGCAGGATCAGCGTAAAGATGCGTTGAGCCATGAGAGGTAATCTGTGTCTCCGTGTGTAACAGGTAAAACCAGAAGTTCCGGGGTTTGATATGGATGATGAGACTTCAGGCATTCCAGCAGTGCCTGCTGGTGAGATACGGTAGTTTTTAAAATCATCTGCACTTCGTATTCTTGCTCCAGCTTACCTTCCCAGTAATAGAGAGAGGTAGCGCCGGGGATCAAGGTCGCGCAGGCCGCCAGTTTTTCCGCCAGCACTTTGGCGGCTAAATCCTGGGCTGTCGCTTCATCCGGTGCGGTACATAGCACCACGACAGACGCGGTATTCGAACTTTTTTCATCAAGCATAAACACCTCGCAAGAACAGATGGAACCGCAAGAGAGAGGTCACTATACAACGGACGGGGGAAGGATGTTAGTCGGCGGGAAAGAAAGCGGGGCTTGAACGCCCCGCGATTGGTCATTACAGCATGAAGCTACCCAGCACGAAGCCGAAGCAAACGGCCAGGGCAACACCCAGAGTACCCGGGATGAAGAACGGATGGTTGAAGACGAATTTACCGATACGGGTTGTACCCGTGTCATCCATCTGTACCGCAGCAACCAGCGTCGGGTAGGTCGGCAGAATGAACAGACCAGACACCGCAGCGAAAGAAGCAACAGCGGTCAGCGGTGAAACGTTCAGTGCCAGAGCCATCGGCATCAGTGCTTTTGCGGTTGCAGCCTGAGAGTACAGCAGAGCAGAAGCAAAGAAGAAGATGACGGCCAGCAGCCACGGATGACCCTGAATCACTTCACCAGCGGTATCTTTGATCCAGTCGATGTTGTTGGAAACGAAAGTATCGCCCAGCCACGCAACACCCAGGATACAAATACAGGCGCTCATACCTGCTTTGAAGGTGCTGGAGTTGAGGATGTTGTCGGTATCGACTTTACAGATAACGGTGGTCAGAGTTGCAACGCTGAGCATGATGATCAGGATTGCGTTGGTGGTGTTCATCAGCGGTTTTTCAACCAGACCCATGCTTGGGCTGTTGATGATTGCATAGATAACCACGCCAACTACGCCCAGCAGGAACAGCCAGACGGACGTTTTTGCACCGGATTTGATTTCAATCTGCTTTTCACCGCGCAGTTCAACCAGGCCCTCTTCCAGACGCTTGCGATAAATCGGATCGTCAGAGAGTTTGGAGTTGAACAGCATAGTGACCAGAAAGGACATCACCAGAACCGCCAGCAGGGTGGACGGGATGACCACGGAGAGCAGATGGAGGTAGCTGATGCCATGACCTTCCATCACGGAAGACATGTAAACCACTGCCGCTGAGATTGGCGATGCGGTGATCGCAATCTGCGCGGATACCACTGCAGTAGACAGCGGACGGCAAGGTTTGACGCCTTGTTCCTTCGCAACTTCAGCGATAACTGGCAGTGTCGCCAGAGATATGTTGCCAGTACCAGCAAAGATAGTCAGGAAATAGGTCACGATCGGTGCGAGGATCGTGATGTATTTCGGGTTACGGCGCAGCAGCTTTTCTGTCTGATGAACCAGATAGTCCAGACCGCCAGCAACCTGCATGGCAGAAATAGCGGCGATAACCGCCATGATAATGGAAATGACATCGAACGGGATGTTACCGGGTTTAACGCCAATAGCGGCAAGAACCAGCACCCCCAATCCGCCTGCAAAACCAATACCTATTCCCCCCAATCTGGCGCCCAAGAAGATCGCCAGCAAAACTATGATGAGTTCTACAACTAGCATATTAGCCTTCCTTGTTTTTTAACAAGTTGATATTAGGTTGTTATTTTTAAGTTACTGCTCACAAGAAAAAAGGCACGTCATCTGACGTGCCTTCTTTATTTGTACTACCCTGTACGATTACTGTTCGCTTTCATCAGTATAGCGTTTTGCTTTGTAAGCCGGGTGCATCAGATTCTGTACGGAGAAAATATCGTCAAGTTCCGCTTCAGTCAACAGACCGCGTTCCAGAACGACTTCACGTACACTCTTACCGGTTTCGGCACAGATTTTACCCACGATGTCACCGTTGTGGTGACCGATGAACGGGTTCAGGTAAGTAACGATACCGATAGAGTTGTAAACGTAACCTTCGCACACTTCTTTGTTAGCAGTGATGCCGTTAATGCATTTTTCCAGCAGGTTGTAGCAAGCGTTGGTCAGAATGTGAACGGATTCGAACATGGCCTGGCCAATGACCGGCTCCATAACGTTCAACTGCAGCTGACCTGCTTCTGCTGCCATGGTAACAGTGGTGTCGTTACCGATGACTTTGAAGCATACCTGGTTAACCACTTCCGGAACAACCGGGTTTACTTTAGCTGGCATGATGGAAGAGCCCGCCTGCAGTTCCGGCAGGTTGATCTCGTTCAGGCCGGCACGTGGACCAGAAGAGAGCAAGCGCAGGTCGTTACAGATTTTGGACATCTTCACAGCCAGGCGTTTCAGCGCGCCGTGAACCATAACATAAGCGCCGCAGTCAGAGGTCGCTTCGATCAGGTCTTCAGCCGGTACGCATGGGAAGCCAGTGACTTCAGCCAGTTTTTTCACTGCCAGCGGAGAGTACTCTTTCGGCGTGTTCAGACCAGTACCGATTGCTGTTGCGCCAAGGTTAACTTCCAGCAGCAGTTCAGCGGTACGTTGGATATTTTTCACTTCTTCTTTCAGCAGGATGCTGAAAGCGCGGAATTCCTGACCGAGGGTCATCGGTACTGCGTCCTGCAGCTGGGTACGACCCATTTTCAGGATGTCCTGGAATTCGACAGCTTTACGTTCAAAGCCTTCACGCAGTTGGTTAATCGCATCTACCAGCTTAATCAGGGAAGAGTAAACTGCGATACGGAAACCGGTCGGGTAGGCGTCGTTAGTGGACTGACATTTGTTAACATGGTCGTTCGGGTTCAGGTACTGATATTCACCTTTCTGGTGACCCATCAGTTCCAGACCGATATTGGCCAGCACTTCGTTGGTGTTCATGTTTACGGAAGTACCTGCGCCGCCCTGGTAGACGTCTACCGGGAACTGATCCATGCATTTTCCGTTGTTCAGGACTTCATCACATGCGGCAATGATGGCATTCGCTACACTTTTAGGAATGGTTTGCAGCTCTTTGTTTGCCATAGCTGCGGCTTTTTTAACCATTACCATACCGCGAACAAATTCAGGAATATCACTGATTTTGTTGTTGCTGATATAGAAGTTTTCAATCGCTCTCAGAGTGTGAACACCATAGTAGGCATCAGCTGGAACTTCCCTGGTACCCAACAGATCTTCTTCGATACGAATGTTGTTTGACATGTGAACCTTCTTTTTCAAGCTGCCAATGATTTGCTTTAAACACACAGAATATATGTGGTTTCGAATGTTTTTCGACCGACGATTATCCCCTGCATCGACCGAATACCCGAGATCATATGCTGCTTGAGGATTTCTACCGTAATCTGGATCACTTTAAGTGTCGGTTTTTACCCCTTAATTATTAATTTGTGAAATAGATCACCGCTTTGGGATTACTACCAAAAATAGTTGCGCAAACATCTTGAAATTTTGCTAATGACCACAATATAAGCTGAACGCGATTCGCAACCCATTCAGGTAGCCGGGTTTTACCGGCTGCTATTACAGGAGAAACCTTTGCGCTGGTTACCTTTTATTGCCATTTTCCTTTATGTCTATATTGAGATTTCAATCTTTATTCAGGTTGCCCATGTATTGGGGGTATTGCTGACCCTCGTGCTGGTTATATTCACGTCAGTTATCGGGATGTCACTGGTACGTAACCAGGGCTTTAAGAATTTCGTGCTGATGCAGCAAAAAATGGCGGCGGGTGAAAACCCAGCGGCGGAGATGATTAAAAGTGTTTCGCTGATCATTGCCGGTTTGCTGCTTTTATTACCGGGCTTTTTCACCGACTTCCTCGGTCTTCTGCTTTTATTACCGCCGGTGCAAAAGCATCTGACAGTGAAGTTGATGCCGCATTTGCGCTTTTCTCGTATGCCAGGCGGCGGTTTTAGCGCCGGGACCGGTGGCGGTAATACTTTTGATGGTGAGTACCAGCGAAAGGATGATGAGCGCGACCGCCTTGATCATAAAGACGATCGCCAGGATTAATGTCGAAACGCCGGATTATGTGGTTATGCCATTTTCCGGCGTTTTTCGTTTTGGCAGCAACAGCCATAATCCCGCCAGCATGATCAGCGTATAGAGACTTTTCCAGCCGACCATTGCCAGTAACAGAACGCATAACAGCCCGCCAACCACCGCCAGTAGTCGATAACGTCCTTGCAATAATTTACAGCCTGCCAGCATGCATAACAGATAAATCATAATAAAGATGCCATTGGCATAAATAATAAGAGCGTCCAGATTGATCTCTAAAGCATGAATCACCAACGTGCTCACCACACAGCAGCCGAGCACCGCATTGAGGGCATTATTCGGGATATGGCGAGAAGAGAGGCGTGCCAGGTAGTGGTCAGGATTATGTTGCGCCTGCGACCAGACCAGGCGGGCGAAGCTCTGTATATAAATGTTGAGACTGGCAAAGCAGGCCAGATAGCCAATCACGCAGGCAATCCATAACGCTCCTACACCGAACAACTGCACTACAATTTTTGGAAGCGATGCTGCCGCCGCCATTTTTTCACCATAGGCGTCGAAGTGTAAGACGACTACCGTACAGCCCCAGTAGACTAATCCTGCCAGCAGCAGACCAATCATCAATGCGCGAGGAAAATCACGCTCTGGATTTTTAAATTCCGAGGCAAGATGGGCAAATGCTTCCAGACCGACAAAACACCAGAACATCACTGATAACGCAGCAAATAACCCGGTAAGTTCGATATTACCAGGTGCCGGGAAGGGGATATTCGCAGGTTTGATATCGCCCGCCCACCAGATAGCGACAATCAGCGCGACGATAAGTCCGGCAATAACGGTTTGTAGATTAGCACTGGAACTGGCACCGCGAGTACCGATATACCACACCAGCGCCAGCGTACCGAGTTCTGCCAACAACAGTTGCCAGCTATGCCAGCCAAACATTGCCTGGCCGAACCCGGCGGCAATTTGTAGCGCGGCAGGCAAACCCACGGGAATGACCGATAAAAACAACCAGCCGGTGACTCGCTCAAGTCGCGAACCAAACGCCATACCGACGAAGTGCGCGACACCGCCTGCGCTGGGATAGTGGCGACCCAGAATCGCAAACACAATCGCAATCGGGAACACTAAGATAATCAAAACGGGCCACGCCCACAGGCTGTTATTGCCCGCTACCAGCGCAGCTAACGCAGGAACGGCAAACACGCCAGTGCCTAATAATGACGTCGATAGCAGTCCAATGCCCTGGGCCAGCCCCAGTTCTTGTTTGAGTCCACTCATGGGTTGATATCCGATTGCGCCCAAATTTTGGGCAACTGCGTAGATTATCGATGGTAGCACAATCAGATTCGCTTATGACGGCGATGAAGAAATTGCGATGAAATGTGAGGTGAATCAGGGTTTTCACCCGATTTTGTGCTGATCAGAATTTTTTTTCTTTTTCCCCCTTGAAGGGGCGAATCCTCATCCCCATTTCTCTGGTCACCAGCCGGGAAACCACGTAAGCTCCGGCGTCACCCATAACAGATACGGACTTTCTCAAAGGAGAGTTATCAATGAATATTCGTCCATTGCATGATCGCGTGATCGTCAAGCGTAAAGAAGTTGAAACTAAATCTGCTGGCGGCATCGTTCTGACCGGCTCTGCAGCGGCTAAATCCACCCGCGGCGAAGTGCTGGCTGTCGGCAATGGCCGTATCCTTGAAAATGGCGAAGTGAAGCCGCTGGATGTGAAAGTTGGCGACATCGTTATTTTCAACGATGGCTACGGTGTGAAATCTGAGAAGATCGACAATGAAGAAGTGTTGATCATGTCCGAAAGCGACATTCTGGCAATTGTTGAAGCGTAATCCTCGCACGACACTGAACATACGAATTTAAGGAATAAAGATAATGGCAGCTAAAGACGTAAAATTCGGTAACGACGCTCGTGTGAAAATGCTGCGCGGCGTAAACGTACTGGCAGATGCAGTGAAAGTTACCCTCGGTCCGAAAGGCCGTAACGTAGTTCTGGATAAATCTTTCGGTGCACCGACCATCACCAAAGATGGTGTTTCCGTTGCTCGTGAAATCGAACTGGAAGACAAGTTCGAAAATATGGGTGCGCAGATGGTGAAAGAAGTTGCCTCTAAAGCGAACGACGC
>OHDD01000060.1_pt1 | contig 70285 bp, 75 predicted proteins | sample 1566941 | NCBI WGS metagenome assembly OHDD01 (sample SAMEA3879580, study PRJEB24766) | human gut metagenome | biome: human-associated habitat; feature: feces | place: USA | collected 1985/1987 | reverse complement strand
ACTCTACTATAACGGATTTATTCCTTTTTGTGTTTACACAACTTATTTTACACTACCGGGCAATTCCTATATATGAAAATATTAATACTTAATTATTGCAAAAATATATAATATGTCTATAAGATTTAGAAAGGAGAAAAAAATGACTACTCAAAACCTAAATAAGTTACCAGGAACAATTGCAGTTCCAATGGATAAAATTCGTATTACGATTTACTGTCCAAGTTTTTAAGGAGAAAAATGATTATTCAAATTTTGAACAGTTTACCAAGTGATTCTTTTGAATTTAAAGATAGACTTCGTATTACAATATACTCCTAATATTCAAAAGGTTAACGCAGACTGCATTATGTTTGCGTTTTTTGTTATAATTGTATAAAAGGAGTTATTTTATGATTGATACTATTGACATAGGTTCTTTAACGAAAAAAATTAGATTATCAAAAAAACTTTCATTAAAAGATGTTGCTGGTGATTATCTTTCGGTTTCGTTTTTATCTAAGTTTGAACGTGGCGAGTCTGAGATTTCACTTTCTCGTTTTCTTTGTATATTGGAAAATTTGGATGTAAGTATCGAAGAAATTTACGGAATTTTATCGAAAGATAATCCTACAAGAACTGAGGAATTACTAGCAAGGGTCAGTAAGGCATTTCAACAAAATAACATACCTGCTCTAAAAAAATATTATTATGAAGAAATAGAAAAGTTTAATTCAACACACAAAAAAATATTTTTATATAATTCTATTTTGATTGATTCATTTTTAATATCGATAACAGGTAAAAAAATGAATAAAAAACATATTGAAGTTATTTCTGATTATCTTTTCGATATAGATCAATGGGGGAAAAGAGAGTTAGTAATATTAGGTAATAGTATGTCAGCGGTGCCTACAAATACATTAAATTTATTAATAAAAGAAATTATTTATAAGACTACTTTATTTGGTAATAATGAGGAAAATAAAAAAATAAAAATTGATCTTATTTTAAACGGAATCTCAATATTTTTAGAGAGGAAAGAACTAAATTATGCCAAGTTCTATATTGATCTTTTTGATACACTTACCATTCCTGAAGTTTATCTCTATGAGCGAGTGGAATATAATATATTAATAGGTACATATTGGATACTTATAGGTAAAATAGAAGTCGGCAAGAAGAAAATTGAACTAGCTTTGGAATCCCTCAAAAATTTAGGTGCTGAGAATTTACTGCTAATGAGAGAAAATGAATATGAAGAATTATTGAATTCTATTATATGACACTTTTTACTAAAAATAAAATACTGCTGTTACACTAGTTATATAGTTATACAGCAGTATTTTATTTTTAATAGGAGATTTATCATGGAAGAACTAATTACACCAAGTGAAAAGAGAATCATTAATAGAAAAAAAGGGGAAATATATGATTATATTTCATATTCAAATGCTTTTGTTCCTTATCAAGGTTGGAAAATTCATATATCTGCTAATTTAATAGATTATCAGTCTATTTTAGATAATGTTTACCATGTTTGTTCTATTTTTCAAACGCCATTTAAGTATATCAATAAAATATCTGAGTTATTCCGTATTTTATCAAAACACGTTTCGCAATTAGAGATTGGAAAATTTATAACTATATATCCTAAAAACAAAGAAACTTTTTTATTATTATTGGAAGAACTATATGATAAGATACCCAAATATACTGGAGTTCAAATTTTGACAGATAGAAGTTATAAAGACTCAGAAATAATTTTTTATAGATATGGAGTAATGAATGCACGTTTAATTAATAATGAGCGACCAAAACTTAAATTTAATGGAACCTTTTATGAAGATATAACGGAACCATACTATACATGTCCCCCATTTGTTGAAGATATCATATTTAATAAAGTTGTAGATGACTATAATATTGAATCTTTATTCCATGATAGATATCAAATGGAATCTATTATTCATAAATCAGGAGCAGGTAATGTATATATTGCGATTGATACTATTAATGAAGAAAAGGTTATTATAAAAGAAGCTAGAAAAAAAGTATATATTACAGAAAAGATTTTAGCAATAGATCTCCTTTTAAATGAGAAATGTATTCTAAAAAAATTGAAAGGTAAAGTTGATATTCCAAATTACATTGAGTGCTTTACAATTGAGGGAAATTTATATCTTGTTGAGGAATTCATTGATGGACAAAGATTGGATATTTTAAAGCCTGAATATAATTTGTTGATAAAACGAAATTCTAGCGAGTTAGGAAGATATAATAAAAAAGTAAAAAAAATAATTTCTAATCTATTTTTAAGTTTATATAAAATCCATCAGGAGGGAATAATATTAGAGGATATATCTTCAAGTAATATTCTTTTAACAAATGATGATAGAGTATTTTTTATTGATCTCGAAACCGCATATAATAAGAATGATGGAATTATTGTTGAGACGACAAATGAATGCTATCCCAAAAACATTTCTCAAAAAAATGAACAGCGAGATATTGTTAAAATGTGGTATTGTATAATTGATTTATTAACTAATTCTACTAGTCTTTTAAAATATGATAATACAGGAGTGAGTACCTTAAATTTATTTTATAAAATGAGTTTAGAGAATAATTTACCTAAATCTTTAAGAAAAAAATTTATTAATGATTTTAGTATAGTGGACTTTAAGAATACATTTATAATAAAATTTATTGAAATGGGTTTAAATATAGAAAAAATAGTTAGAATGCAACAAGATTTAACAGAAACTATACTTTCCCATAATACTTTTGAAATTCATGGAAAAACAATATTAGAGTCAATTGATAATTATAAACATATTAGTAATATGGATTTAAAATTTTCTAGCGATCCCAGTTTCTCTTCTCTTTATGATAATTGTAATAAAAGTATAGATGACTTAATCGGAATCGCTATACTTGATAATAATTTTGAACTTTTTTTAAATTATAATTTAGATGAACTACTACATAATATGAGCTACTATCAAAAATATTATCTACTCAGACTTTTCAATGACACTAAAATATGTGATAGAGTCTACTTTATAAAGGTCCTAAATTCAATCATCAAAAATGATATTAAGTGTATTGATGGAGTGAAATATATAAAATCCAATGAGTATTTTAGCCCATATTTAATAACTGGTAACTCTGGGTTAATCATTGAACTTATTAAGTTCAGTAAAAATAACAATACAATGAAGTTCGATGAATGGATTAGAAGTTTATCAGAAGGAATTAGTTATACATATGCTAAGGGAACCTCATTGTATTATGGATTAGCAGGATTGGGTTTGGCAAATGCTTGGCTTTATTATTATTTTAAAGAAACTTCATTTCTTAAAACGAGTATTAAGATTTGCGAACATATTTTTGATTTTTCTATTAAACAAAATACAAAAACTATATTGATAGACCCGATGTCCGAAGAAATTGATTATACATATTCAAAAGGAATGTTGGGGCAGTTGTACTTTATTAATGAGTTGCTAAATATAATTAAGGAATAACATAATGAAAAAATATATACTAAAATATAAACTGCTAAATCTTATACATATAATATTAATAGGATTTAGTTCTGCATTTTTAGTTGGAGCATCAGTCACACTCTCAATCATGTTAAATAAATTGGTTGAAAGTGATTTTAAAGGCTTCCTCATATGGTTAGGCATTGAATTTGGAGTTTATTTGTTATTTTTGGCAGATACATACTTAATTAGAGTAAATCAGACTAAATTAATTCAAAAAATGACTCTTTCTCTCAGAGATGATTATATTAACAGTCTAACTAGAAAATCGTTTAGTGAATTTAAAAATAAGACTGTTGGAGAACACTTGTCAATTTTAAATAACGATATAAAAATTATCGAAGAAAGCGGATTTGAAAGTTTTTATTCATTAGTTTCAACAGTTTTCACAACTTTTTTTTCAATTATTGCTCTGTTTAGTTATGATTATAGAATAGTGCTTTTATCTATACTACTTACTTTGATCCTAACTTACCTTCCACGAAGTTTTGCCCATAAGATGGAAAAAGCTATGAAAAGATTTTCTATAGGTAATGAAACATTTATTTCATCACTAACAGATCAATTACTGGGATATGATACGCTATATTATTCAAATAAAAAAGAGATGTTATCAATTAAATGTGGAGAGGTAATAAAAAAATTTATTTTTGAAAAAATAGTATTTATTAAAACTAGTAGCTTAATTGAAATAATAATGAGTTTATTTTCAATTATTTCTCAAATGTTAGTACTACTTTTAACAGGTTATCTTATCATTTTAAAACAAGTTTCAATTGGTTCAATATCATCAGTCGGACAAATTTCCGGAAATATATTTAACTCATTAACTACGTTTAATCAATTACAGGTATCAATATCATCAGTAAATATTATATTTGAAAAATTTGGAGCTTTTGAGAAGAGTTCCCATTATAGATATATTGATAAAGATATTGAAGAAATCAAGTTAACTAATGTCGGGTATTCCTTCAAAGATAAGGAAATTTTCAAAAATATAAATTGTAGTTTTGAAAAAGGAAAAAATTATGCCATAGTTGGAGAGTCAGGTAGTGGAAAATCAACTTTAATAAATATAATTTTAGGAAATAATAAGCAATATAGTGGAAGTGTAAAATACAATGATGTAGAGATATCTGATATTGAAGAATCTCAATTGTTTAAAAGCGTTTCATATATAGGAAATATTACTCATATTTATCATGATTCTCTTAGAAATAATTTAACACTTTGGGATAATAAAATAAATGAATCAGAAATTATCAATATCCTTAAACAAGTTAATTTAATAGATTTAATTCCACGATTAGATGATGAAGTAAGTATGTCTTTTTTATCAGAAGGGCAAAAGCAAAGATTAGGTATTGCACGTGCCTATCTTACTAAAACTAACGTAATAATAATGGATGAATCTATGGCAAATTTAGATAGAGATAACGCTTTTCTAATTGAGAACCAGCTATTAAACGATCCTACAAGGATGTACATTACTGTCTCTCATCACTTACAGGAAAAACTACTAGATAGATTTCATAGTATTATTACACTTTAAATTGAGAATTCAATGTTACTATACACAACAAAAATTAATTTATACAAAAATAATATTTATCAAAAGTTTGGAAATTATTTCGGGGACAAATGATGGGACATTTCCTCTTTAGACAAGTAAGAAAGCCTTTATTTAAAGGCTTTTTTATGTATAGTATGATGCCCCCTACATGAATTTGTATGAATTTTTCATATTGAAAATAATCAAAAATGTTGAAATATAAGTTATTTTTAGAAGATACTTGGAGCATTTTTAAATATAATTATTTCAAAATGGGGCAAAAGTGGGGCAAAAACGAATGACTCATAAAGGTTTCCAACTTGCTTTGAAAACCAGGCTTGAAAAAGGCTCGTAAAGCATCGAAATTTAGTAAACGTTAAAACTGATTTACACTTATTGAAAGCATTTCGTATCCAAAATACGGGATTCTTTTTCCATAAAATCAAGAGAGGTTGGGCAAAAACTACAAGTTTACCCTTCTGATTAAAATTTTAATAACCAAAAATAGCTTGGAATCAACGTTTATAATGACGCAATTCTAAGCTATTTTTTATTTTTAAGGTTTCTTGCCTAATCTCTTTATCATTTGGCTAACCTACTCCGATAACGATAATACCTTCAAGTATTACAAACAACAAACTAAACAATGCTTTTTTATTCATGGTAAATACCTCTTTTCGTTTTCTTATATGATATAATATTTTTAATATTTGTGAAGAAATTTCCCTTATAAGCAATTTAGGAGGTGACTAGAATGAAATATGGAAAAATTTTTAAAAAATTTAGAGAATCTCGAGGTTTATCTTTAAAAAATGTTGCAAAATCAGGTCTTTCAAGTTCCCATCTCTCAAGATTTGAAAATGATGAGGCTGATTTAACCATCAGCAAATTTTTTTTTAGCGTTAGATGCAATACATATGCCTATCGAAGAATTTGTTTACGCTGTACGTGATTTCCGCAGAGATGACTTTAATGAACTTTTAGAAAAGATTCGGTATTTAGTATCAAATCGTGATATAGACGGAATGAAAAAGCTATTAATTAGCCAAATGGAAAAGAAGGATAAAAAGGAACCTTTCGCTTCATTTAACACAATTTTGATTAAAATAAGATTACAGGATTTATCAGGAGAAACTTATGTAACAGACCAAGAGATTGTTACTATCAGTGATTACTTGTTTTCTGCGGAATACTGGGGTTATTATGAATTGCTACTGTTTATGAATACAATAGACGCTTTAAATCATAACACAATGATGATTTTAGCCAAAGAAATGTGTCATCGTTCGGATTTTTATAGAGATATTCCAAATAATAGACGTTTATTGGCAACTATGTTGCTCAATGCTTATATCACCTGTATTGAACGCAATGAATGGATGGACGCTCTTTATTTTGAAAAACAGCTAAAATATTGTAACTTTTCAGAGACTGAAATGTATGAAAAACTAGTGCTCCATTATGCTAATAATTTATATGATCTAAAGAAAAATAATAATCGACATGCTGTTTTGGAAATGAGAAAATGTATTGCTGCCACGAAATTGGTAGATAGCAATCAAATAGCTATAAAATTTGAAAATTATTTACAAAAAGTATTAGATGACATGAGGTGAATTGCGTATAAGGGAAAATATTATCCTCTTCTGATAAGGTTATATGATGAAACTATCAAATAAAGGAGGTAAAAACCATGGAAAAACTTCAGGTGATTGACCTTGAAGAACTTTTAGAGTTTGATCAAGGGTATGTAATTAATGCTAGCTGTGGTCCAAGTCATTCTTGTGGCGGTGGTCGATAGCTTCTTCCGAGATGAGGAGTGATTCCTCATCTCAGTTTTTAGTCTGGAGGATAATTATGATAAAGACAATAGAAACAGATATAGGAACATATTATTTTGATTCTGTTAATTTTACTTTATCTTTGTCACCTATTTCAAAACAAAGTTCACCAACTCTAGATTCTGTTGAAGATGGTGTATTAAAAAAAGTAGTTATAAATATTTCTAATAGTTGTAATTTATCTTGTTCGTATTGTTATGCAGATGGTGGTAACTATGGTATGGATAATCGTATTATGGATTTAACTACTGCTGATAATATTATCCAAGAGATAGCAAGTAAAGGAGTTACACAAATCAACCGTCTCATACTTTTCGGGGGAGAACCTTTTTTAAATATAGAATTATTTATATATTTTATAGAAAAATTATCTACATTATTAAATGTAGTGAAAATTGAAACAGTTACTAATGGTACTGTTTTAAATAAGCGTGTTAAAGAAATGCTTGTTAAATTTCATCCTTATTTAACCATAAGTTTAGATGGACCAGAAATTGTTCATGATAGACTCAGAGGAAGAGGGAGCCATCGAAAAACATTACGTTTTATTAATTATTTAAAGAATATTGATTATGAAAATTTTGAAATAGCCTCGACATATACTAGACTTCATCAAAAAAATGGTCTAAGTAGAGAAGATATCTTTCAATATTTTACTGATATGGATGTGCATTTTAATATAAATGATGTTTTTACTAAAAATAAAGTGCTAATTGTGAAAGAAATGGAAAAAAGTTTGGCTGAAAGAAAACAGTTCATAGATAAATCCATTCAACATGTAATCAACAACAATGAGAAGGCATTTATCAGTCCTATTTTATATGATGTATTAATATCAATGATATACAAGAGTACGAATCGTACATTTTGTGATGATATTGACCCTTCGAATACATTAACTTATGATGTAGATGGTAGTAAGAAACTATGTTTCAGATTTTGGGGAACTCACAACAGTCCTAAAGCGGAATCATTTAACAACAAAGATAACTTTGAAAAGTGTAAAAACTGCTGGTGTAGAGGTATGTGCTTGGAATGCGTTGCCAATGTTATTGATGGATATTCTTCTGTAATTAGTGAAGATAGGGAATTTCTTGAATGCTCTAAACCAGAACTGATGGAATACTGTATTAAACAGATTATATATTTATCCAAGGACAGAGAAAAATTATCTAGGTTGGTAAATAATTTTAGGGGGTATATACGCTATGCTTAGGAGTTATGTAACGAAAAAACATCTCACCTTCTATTTTCTAGCCATCGTCATCACTTGGTTAGAGGCCATTATCACCCCTGCCCTTATCCAGTATATCGTCGCTAGTTTTACCAACCGCCAGTTGCATCTCCTCTGGCAGATTTTGCTCTGGGGGATTGGGGGCAATCTGGTGCTTGTCCTGGGCTTGGCTGGGAAGCGCTATTACTATGCTCGTTTGATGACTGACTTTAAGGTTGGGATAAAACGCGCTATTTTTCGGACTTTTTTATACAGCCGTCAGATTCCTGATGAGGAGGTGCTGTCTGATCTGGAAAATGATGTCCAACAGTTGGAAAATAGCTATATAGAGCCGACCGTCATTATCGTATCCTCGCTAGGTTTTACAGTCGTTTCCATCGCATATGCCCTCTGGACCAATTTCTATCTGGGGTTATTGTTTATCATCTTTTACTCGGTACCAGTTTTGTGTAGCGGACTGGGTTCGAAGCGTTTGGATAGGATTGCGGAGCAAAAATCCCTGGCAAATCAGAATTATATCGCTCGTGTCAACAATATGATTGCAGGTGTTGCTCCTATTCGTCATTATCAGGGCCAGAATTTGTTTTTCAAGAGATTTTCTAAAGACCTAGAACAGGCGTTGCAAGAAGAAGTGTCCTACGAAAAGCAACGGTCACTGAACAGTTTATTTATCAACAGTATAGATGCATTTTGCTCTGTGGCGCCCATTGTGATTGGCGGATTCATGACCTACCAGAACTACCTTTCTGCGGCTAGTTTTGTCGGCATTTATCTGGTCTCCCACAACATCGGCTACCAGTTTCAAGAACTGTCCTACTTTATCAATACCCGCAAGTCTGCCAAGTCCCTCTGCGATAAGTATCAAGACTTGTTTGGAAATAAGTTGGCTACTGACAGCATATTTGACCAATCTGTCTTTCCTATCCAGTTGGAGCAGGTCAGTGTGGAGAAGGATGGGGAGACCATTCTAGCTCCTTGTGATCTGACTATCCACGCTGGGGAAAAGATTGCTATCATCGGAGAAAGCGGAGCGGGCAAAACCACCCTGCTCAACATCCTATACGGGGAAATCCATCCTAGTCAGGGGCAAATTCGTTATCAAGGACGGGAACTAACCAGCTGTCAACTCTATCAGGCTGGTGCCTATATCTTGCAATCTAGTCATGTTTTTGACGATTTATCTGTGGAGGAAAACATCGCTCTGGGACAGGAAATTGACCAGCAAAGAATGGATAACATCTTGCAAGAAACAGGGCTCCTCAGCCTAAAAGGCAAGGTACCCAGCAACCAAACTTTATCAGGCGGTGAAAAACAGCGCCTTGAAATCGCCCGTGCTCTCTATCACAAGCGACAGTTTATCCTAGCAGATGAGGTCAAGGCTAACCTGGACGCCAAAAATCAAGAAAAAATCAACCAGCTGCTCTTTTCACTTCCTCAAGCTGTGGTGGAGGTCATTCACCACTACACCAAGGAAGACTTGAAGCGCTATGATAAAGTGATTCATTTGAAAAAGTAGTTATGCCAATAGTGTCTATAGACAAATTGTATATCTGAAAGGCTCTTTGTCAACTGTCTTGAGTTGATGAAAAGCTAACATCGAGAGAGGACACAATTCGTTCTCTCTTTTCTTATCTTCAAAGTGATAAGAATGCGTTTTTTAAAGTTTTCAAAGTTCCTAAAATCTCATTTAGAAATTGTGTGGACAAGGGCAAGGGACGAGCCTGACGTGAAGTCAGGCGAAGTCCTGCAGGCTGCCGTCCAGACAATTTCTAGCCAAGCAAAAGCTGGCTATTCTAACAGCCAGCAAAAAGGTACACTTAGGACAACGTCCAAAGAACGACGGAACGAGCAAACGTTGATTTGACGGTGTTTCTAAAAGAAGGGGGGACAATTTTGTTGGTTTCTATACAAGATTTAAGAAGCATTCAAGAACGATGTGAAATAGGAGAATTAGTACAGAGGTTAGATGTCAGTATTGATAGATTAACGGTTATCTGGGATACAGACACTGGTTCCCTAAGACGAATTTTCAAAAATCTGAAACAGGCAATAAGTACAAGAGTTGACTCATTTGAAATACATGATAACGTGCGAGATGATGTCTTTACTTTAGCTAAGGATTTTAATGAGTATGATTCAATCAATATTATATTTTTCCAATTATCCACTTATGGAGGTGAACAATTGATTCGGATTGATTTCAATCCTAACACTTTAAAAGAATTTGATGGAATGAAAGTATGGAGGCAATTAATGTACTTTGCCAGATTGAATTCATTGACGGTACGTTTGTCTCGTTTTGATTTGGCATTTGACATTTTCAACAGGCCTGAAATCGTTAATTTGCAACATATTAAAGGTGGTGTTACCCATAAGGTCTTCTATGGTAGAGGGGGCGAATTAGAGACGAAATATTGGGGTTCTAGCGGTAGTAATGTACAAGTTAGGTTATATGATAAGAATAAAGAAATCATTGCTCATAAGCGCGAAGAGAAGCTAGATTTGGGTGTAAATCCGTTTTGGTGGAGACTAGAGTTCCAACTCAGAACTAAAGCGATTGGGGAGGATATGGTGCAAGATATTATGAATCGACTTGATAATTTCGGATTTTATAAGCTAGAACATATTCGAGTGGATCAAAGAGCCTTTACAATTATCTTTCTAAGCAATCCTGAACTGTTATCATTAGCTTTTCCAAATTTAAAATCAGACAGCATCAAAAAGAAAAAAACAAGAGTCCGCAAACTATTGAGAGAAGAAACGAATCAATTTGCGGAAGAATTAAAAGAAGTATTAATACAGAATCTCCCTAAATTAAATACAGAATTACAACTACTTGTAGGTGAGTTTCTGACTTTAGAAAATCAATAAGGAGGATAACTATGGATAATAATTTAATTAGCAACAAAGAATTAATTGAAATGGGCTATCGCCCTCACACTGCAAATGATATCATCCATCAGGCAAGAGAATTACTTGTATCACGAGGCTATACATTTTATAATCGCAAACGTTTGATGGTTGTTCCAAAAAGTGTTGTAAATGAGATTCTAGGAACAGAGGTGGCGTAATATGGCAAGTGTTCGTTACCGAAAGCGAGGAGATAGTAATTTATGGACCTATGAAATTCGTAACGAAGGAAAAACTGTTGCTCATAATAGCGGTTTTAAAACAAAAAAACTTGCAGAGTCAGAAGCTGAACCGATTCTGCAAGAACTTCGTTTAGGAAAAAGAATTTCTAGAGATATTTCTCTTGCCGATCTATATCAAGAATGGCTTGAACTAAAAATTTTACCAAGTAGTAGGTCGGAAGAAACAAAGAAAAAATATCTTCTCCGTAAAAACACAATTGAAAGATTATTTGGAAATAAAAAAGTCACTCAAATTCGTGCGAGTGAATACCAAAGAATTATGAATAAGTATGGGCAAACAGTTGGTAGAAATTTTCTTGGTAGATTGAATACGGGGATTCATCAGAGCATCCAAATGGCAATTGCTGACAAAGTTCTAATAGATGATTTTACACAACATGTCGAGTTGTTTTCATCCAAAGAACAACAGATGACAGAAGAGAAATATTTACATACAGAAAAGGACTATCTGGATTTACTTTTAGCAGTAAAGAGAAAATTCGATTACCAACGTTCAATTGTTCCTTATATCGTCTATTTTCTATTAAAAACAGGCATGAGGTTTGGAGAGTTAGTAGCGTTAACTTGGAATGAGGTTGATTTTGACAGAGGATTGTTAAAAACATACAGGAGGTATAATACTCTCTCTCATAAGTTTGTTCCACCAAAAAATAAAACGTCTATTCGGATGGTTCCAATAGACGAAGAGTGTATCAAAATTTTGCGCCTTTTACAAACGGAGCAAGAAAGAGCAAACATGGAGTTAGGAATCAAAAATCGATATCGAATGATCTTTCAACATTTTGGATATATTCATTCAGTTCCAGATATTGCAAGCGTCAATAAAGCTTTGAGTGTTCTCTTAAATGAGTTGGACATTTATCCAATTATCACGACAAAAGGAGCACGTCACACCTATGGAAGCTACCTCTGGCACAAAGGGTTTGACCTTGGAGTTATTGCAAAAATTCTAGGGCATAGAGATATTTCAATGTTGGTAGAAGTATATGGACACACTTTAGAAGAGAAAATTTTTGAGGAATTTAATCAAATCAGAGATATCTGGAAAGATTGCTCATAAAAAAATGTGGGGCAAACGATGGGGCAAATGCTCTTAAGACAAGCAAAAAAGCCTTGGTTATCAAGGCTTTTACTGTTGAAGTTTGATGCCCCCTACAGGGCTCGAACCTGTGACCCATGGATTAAGAGTCCACTGCTCTACCAACTGAGCTAAGGAGGCTGGATGCTGTATTGGTACCGATGATCCACGGTTTGTATTGAACCCGCGACGTAAAAAAGCAGGTGGGCAACTCGCTACTAACTTCAGTTGCTTCTGGGTGAGCCAGCCTGCACACTGTTAATAGACCTCTGTCTCCCGATAATACAAAAACTAGTCGGTCAACACTTATATGTGGATTCGTATACCACAGCAATTTCTATGTTTTTATAATACCACTTTTGAAAATTATTGCAAGAGGAAAAATCATTTTTTTTTGCAATCGTTTTCGTTGATTCTTCTCGTATTATCTAGATAACTTATCGATTCGTTCTTTATTAGCTCCAAGAGCTCTTTCATATTTCCCGGTTTCATTGGGTTGGAAATAATTCACACCTCTTAATTTATCCGGAAGGTATTGTTGCTTAACCCACTTTTCAGGATAGGCATGTGGATACTTATAATCTTGTGCATTGCCCAGTTCCTTGCTTCCAGCATAGTGTCCATCTCTCAAATGACGAGGAATCGGTAAATTCCCTGATTTTCTAAGATCCGCCAGGGCAGCATCCATTGCCTTATAAGCCGAATTCGACTTAGGTGATAATGCTAAGTCAATAACTACGTTGGCAATCAAAATACGTGCCTCCGGAAAACCTATTTTCTGTGCAGCTTCCAAGGCTGTGACCGTGTGAACTTGTGCATCTGGATTAGCTAAACCAATATCCTCATAGGCAATCACAGTCAAGCGACGTGCTAGACTAGGCAAATCCCCTGCCTCAACCAAACGTGCCGCATAGTGAAGACTGGCATTAACATCAGATCCTCGAATAGATTTTTGCAAGGCAGAAAGGACATCATAGTGCCCATCACCGTCTTTATCCATAGTAATATAACTGCGTTGTAAGCTATTTTCAACTATGTCTAAAGTAATATGATGCTGCCCATTTCCTGAAGCTGGTGTCGACATGACAGCCAGATCCAAAGAATTATATGCCGATCGTAAATCACCATTAGTAGCTGTCGCAATAAAATCTAGAGCATCATCATCTAAGTGAACCTCAAAGGCGAAGCCACGCTCCTTGTCCCCTAGAACATTCAAAATAGCTTCCTTGATATCTTCATTAGAGAGTGGTTCCAACTCAAATATTTGTACACGGCTACGGATGGCTGGTGTCACAGAAAAAAACGGATTCTCGGTTGTGGCACCAATCATGATAATATTTCCGTTCTCTAATAATGGTAACAAAAAATCTTGTTTCGCTTTATCCAAACGATGGATCTCATCTAAAAGTAGAACTAAACCACCTGAAAATTTAGCCTCTTCTGCAATTTCCTGTAGACGTTTTTTGCTATCGACAGTGGCATTAAAAGTTCTAAAAGCAAATTTTGTTGTTCCTGCAATAGCACTGGCTATCGAGGTTTTCCCGATTCCTGGAGGTCCGTAGAGAATCATTGACGACAGCATATTCGCCTCTACCATACGGCGAATAATTTTACCTTCACCAACTAAATGCTTCTGACCAATCACCTCTGAAATTGAACGTGGACGCATGCGTAAAGCAAGATTATCTGGCATCTTCTCTCCTTTTTTTAACTATTTATTCTTCTTATAATAAGAATATACTATTTTTCTGTAAAAAGAAATTATAAATAGTTCTTGTCAAACCTAAATTCTTATGATAGAATATTTTGGTATGTGGTGCTAGCACATCCGTAATAAATTCTACCTAGGAGGAAAACACGAAATGGCTAAAGTATGTTACTTTACAGGACGTAAAACTGTTTCTGGAAACAACCGTTCACACGCTATGAACAAAACTAAACGTGTCGTTAAGCCTAACCTTCAAAAAGTTACTGTTCTTATCGATGGTAAACCTAAAAAAGTTTGGGCTTCAGCTCGTGCACTTAAATCTGGTAAAGTTGAACGCGTTTAATCTTATTAGATATTAAAAGAGATGACATCAGTCATCTCTTTTAATATTCATCGTCTTTCACTTTTGGGTATACTTATGTTATAATAAGAAACTAATAGATAATCCTTATAGAAAGAAGGTGTCAGTATGGGATTTACAGATGAAACTGTTCGTTTCAACCTAAACGACGGTGATAAAGATGAAATCAGTAATACTTTGACAAATGTCTACCGTTCGTTGGCTGAGAAAGGTTATAATCCTATCAACCAAATCGTTGGTTATGTTCTGAGCGGTGACCCTGCTTATGTTCCGCGTTACAATGATGCCCGTAACCAAATTCGCAAATACGAACGTGATGAAATCGTTGAAGAACTCGTTCGCTATTATCTTAAAGGAAATGGAACTGACCTCTAATGCGAGTAATGGGACTTGATGTTGGCTCAAAAACAGTGGGTGTTGCTATTAGTGACCCACTTGGTTTTACGGCCCAAGGCGTTGAAATTATCAAAATTAACGAGGAAGCTAAAGAGTTTGGCTTCGACCGTCTAGGTGAACTCGTTAAAGAATATCAGGTAGATAAATTTGTCGTTGGTCTCCCTAAAAATATGAATAACACTGAAGGACCACGTGTTGAGGCTAGCAAAGCTTATGGTGATAAAATTAAGGAAATCTTTAACCTTCCTGTAGATTACCAAGACGAGCGATTGACAACTGTTCAGGCAGAACGTATGTTAGTTGAACAAGCAGATGTCAGCCGTGGTAAGCGTAAAAAAGTTATTGATAAATTGGCTGCTCAACTTATTCTGCAAAACTACCTCGATCGAATGTTTTAATAAACTGTAAATAGAGACCGATTAGTCGAGCGACAATCTAGTGAACTCCCAGTCAGAACTTCTAGATTCACCTCACTATTGAATACTCTCACCAAAAAGGAGAACAATATGTCACACAATCACGATTACAACCATGACCATGAAGTCATCACTTTAGTAGACGAACAAGGGAATGAAACACTTTTTGAAATCTTATTAACGATTGATGGACGTGAAGAATTCGGTAAGAACTACGTTCTTTTGGTTCCAGCTGGTGCTGAAGAAGATGCAGATGGAGAAATCGAAATCCAGGCATACTCATTCACTGAAAATGAGGACGGCACTGAAGGCGACCTTCAACCAATTCCTGAAGATTCAGATGCTGAATGGGATATGATTGAAGAAGTTTTCAATAGCTTTATCGATGAAAACTAAAAAATAATATTGGGCGTAACTAAGCCTAATCATTTACTTCTAAAAAAGAGACTGAAATAGTTTATTTCAGTCTCTTTTTTAGACGGTTTTTTCTTAAATGTAAGAAATAAGAGAGAAATTGACTAAATGGTATTATCTGATATACTTTAAATAAGAGATTTTGGGTTTTTCCCTTATTTGTAACTTTCAAAATGACAGCAAAGGAGTTTAATTTGAGTCCATATAACAAAGACAATATCCTAGGATCAGGTAGCTATCAAGGTTATCATCGAAGCCCCCATCAATCTCATACACATGATAAGCAATCTGAAAAGGGTGAAGTAACAATTCAAGGGCGTACAAAAGAATCAACTTCTTATCAGATAGAGAAAAAAACTAAGATTTCACTTCCTTGTAAGCATAAAACACATATCCTTATCCTCAGTCTGATTTTGAGTGCATGTAGTATATCAGTCCCTTGCTTTATAGACTTTTCCAATAATATACAATCCCAAAACCTTTACATTGCAAAAATGTTTGCCAACGGTAGTTTACCCTATTCTGACTTTTTTGCGACAGGTGGGTTCTTCTATTATTTCCTAATTTCTCTGGCTTTTCGTCTGGGGTCTACTCTTTGGTTAATTCCAATACAGTTTCTAACCTACTATCTTTCTGGCAGCTACCTTTACAAGGTTGTCATGTATATGACAAATAAGAAGGAAATTGCAACTCTAATTAGTATTATTTTCTTTTTAATTAATGGAACACTTGGTTTTGGTGGACTCTATCCTATCCAATTTGCCATGCCTTTTGTCCTCGGTGCTATTTTCTTCTTAACCCGGTACTTTGCTGGTCACAGTCGTGATGAAGCCTTTATTCTTTACGGTTTTGCTGGTGCTGCTGGAGCATTCTTTGAAGCTCGAACTCTTATTTTCTGGGTATTGTCAATTGTGACAATATTCGTTTACAATATTGTCAACAAGCACTTTGCTCGTGGTTTTTATCAAGTCCTTTGTATTATTTTTGGTAATATTTTAGTACTGTACCTATGCCTTTATTTCATCCTAAACTTGCAAATCACTTCGGACTATATTAATCAAGTTCTAGTTTACAACTTTACACAACTCACTGTAGAAAAAAATAACTTCCTACTGACATTGGCTTACCAAAGTTTTGCTGTTATAGGTTCTGGACTCCTTATTGGTGTAGTTACTATAGGTAACCATCTCCTTGGTGATGCTAAAGATAAAATCATTAAATGGGTATTAATCCTTAGCTTTATCTTTACACTAGTTTACAGTCTATTCTCTCAAAGTTTTGGACTTTACAGCATTCTTACCATCGTCCCATATGGTTTAGTCTTGACTGCACTTTCTCTGAATGATGCTATTAAAAAGAGAGCGGAGCGAACCTCTCACCGACGTCGTAATGATAACCAAATCCGCACGCTAAAAGTTTTTGGTATCTTCCTTAGCCGTAATTATTTCTTACCTATAGTCGTTTTTGCATTTGCCTTTGCTATACCAATCATCATGTTCCTATTTGATTTAGGAAATAATGCTGAACGTAGCAGTGTCGCAAATTACCTCGCTAAAAATACCAAGAAAGATGAAACTATTTACGTTTATGATTCATCCGCAAAAATTTATTTGAAAAGTAATCGTAAATCAGCTTCACCATTTGTTCTTCCTGATCTTAACACAGCTAAATCAAGTCATCAAAAGGCTCTTTTAGACACTCTTGTTCAAGATTCTGCACAATATCTTGTTGTCCAACAAGATACGCAATTGCCTTCTGAGTTTAAATCGACACTTTCAAAAAACTATAAAAAAGTACCTGTAAAAGGCGTTGAACGATATACTATCTATGTCCTAAAATAGGTCGAAAATCAATATATAGTGGTTGAGATAAAAATATACCACAATATATTGATTTTTTTTTGCCTAGTGCTATAATTAGTGCTATAATTAGCAGCGAGGTGATTTTTAGATGATTACATTAGAAAAAGAAAAGGTTACAGTCAACCCCGATATCAAAGTTATCAAACGCGATGGGCGTATGGTTACTTTTGATTCAAGTAAAATATATGAAGCTATTCTCAAAGCAAGCGAAACTATTACACCTATCACACCATTAATTGAGACTAAATTGGAAGAAATTGCCAACCGTGTTGTGGCCGAAATCAATGATCGCTTCTCTCACAATATCAAAATATACGAAATTCAAAGTATCGTAGAGCATGAGTTACTCGAAGCTAACGAATACGCTATCGCTCAAGAATACATTAACTACCGTACCAAACGTGATTTTGAGCGTTCTCAGGCTACTGATATCAATTTCACCATTAACAAACTGGTTAATAAAGATCAGGCTGTTGTTCATGAGAATGCCAATAAGGATAGTGATTTATACAATACACAACGTGATTTAACCGCAGGTATTGTTGGAAAATCCGTTGGACTTAAGATGCTTCCTCCACATGTAGCAAATGCTCATCAAAAGGGAGATATCCATTTCCACGATTTAGACTATAGCCCTTACACGCCTATGACAAACTGTTGTTTGATTGACTTCAAAGGCATGTTGGCAAATGGTTTTAAAATCGGTAACGCTGAAGTAGAAAGTCCCAAATCCATTCAAACTGCAACAGCACAAATTTCACAAATCATCGCAAATGTTGCCTCTAGTCAGTATGGTGGCTGTACAGCAGATCGCATTGATGAATTCTTGGCGCCTTATGCAGAACTCAACTACAAGAAACATTTAGCAGATGCTAAAGAATGGGTGACTGAGGAAAAACAGGAAGACTATGCTCGTGCTAAAACGCGTAAAGATATCTATGATGCTATGCAATCTCTTGAATATGAGATAAATACGCTTTTCACCTCAAATGGTCAAACACCATTTACCTCTCTCGGTTTTGGTTTGGGAACAAACTGGTTTGAACGTGAAATCCAAAAAGCTATCCTCCAAGTTCGTATTTTAGGCCTTGGATCAGAGCACCGCACAGCCATTTTCCCAAAACTCATCTTCACCCTAAAACGCGGACTTAACTTGGAACCTAACTCACCTAACTACGACATTAAACAGCTAGCACTTGAATGTGCAACTAAGCGTATGTATCCAGATGTCCTATCATATGACAAAATCATTGAATTGACAGGCTCCTTCAAAGCCCCTATGGGATGTCGTTCCTTCCTTCAGGGTTGGAAAGATGAAAATGGCGTTGAAGTTAATTCTGGACGAATGAATCTTGGCGTAGTCACCCTTAATCTCCCTAGAATTGCGCTAGAGTCTAAAGGAGACCAAGATAAATTTTGGGAAATTTTTGAAGAAAGAATGGGAATTGCCAAAGATGCTCTCGTTTACCGAGTTGAGCGGGTAAAAGAAGCTACACCTGCCAATGCACCTATTCTTTATCAGTATGGCGCTTTTGGTCAGCGTCTGCGTAAATGCGACAGCGTCGACCAACTCTTCAAACATCGTCGTGCAACCGTATCACTTGGTTACATTGGACTTTATGAAGTAGCATCTGTTTTTTATGGTAGCGATTGGGAAACTAATCTAGAAGCCAAGACATTTACTTTAAATATCGTTAAAGCGATGAAAAATGCTTGTGAAAGTTGGTCTGACGAATATGACTATCATTTCTCTGTTTATTCAACACCATCAGAAAGTTTAACAGATCGCTTCTGTCGATTGGATACTGAAAAATTCGGTGTCGTAACTGATATCACAGATAAAGAATATTACACCAACTCCTTCCACTACGATGTCCGTAAAAATCCAACACCATTTGAAAAGTTGGAATTTGAGAAAGATTACCCAGAGGCTGGTGCAACTGGTGGATTCATCCATTATTGTGAATATCCAGTCCTCCAACAAAATCCTAAGGCACTTGAAGCTGTTTGGGATTTTGCCTATGACCGTGTCGGCTATCTTGGCACTAATACTCCAATTGATAAATGCTACAAGTGTGACTTTGAAGGGGATTTCACTCCAACAGAACGTGGGTTCATGTGCCCTAATTGTGGTAACACAGATCCTAAAACAGTTGATGTCGTCAAACGTACTTGCGGTTATTTAGGGAATCCACAGGCCCGCCCTATGGTTAAAGGACGCCACAAAGAAATCTCAGCCCGAGTCAAACATATGAATGGTTCAACCATCAAATATGGTGGCAAACATCTCTAATAAGACCTATAATGCATTATAATAAACTAGAAGCAGCTGGATAATACCCTCCAACTCCCTCCAACTGCTTTGCTTATTTAGTTTTTAGAAAGGGATACAATGGGTAAATATCAATTAGATTATAAAGGTATGCAACAGGTGGAACGTTACCACGAAAAAAATGCAACCGTCAAAAATGACAAAAAAGCACGTGTCCAAGCCCTTTTAAAAAAAGCTGGAAAGAAGAAATAAGATGATTTTACGCCGACCAAGTCAAGCAGATAAAGAAGCTATCTTAGACATGATGGGTGAATTTGAAAGGGAGAAATCTGTCCATGATGGTGGATTTTGGAACGCGGACAATTTTATTTATGAAGAATGGCTAGAAGAAAATCTTCAGTCAGAAGCAGGACTTAATATCCCTGAAAACTGGGTTCCTGCTATACAGCTGGTCAGTTTCAACGAATCAGGTCATGCTCTTGGTTTTCTACATCTTCGTCTTCGTTTAAATGGGCGCTTACTAGAAAAAGGTGGTCATATTGGCTACTCCATCCGTCCATCTGAACGTGGCAAGGGGTATGCAAAAGAATCTCTCCGTCAAGGCCTGCAAGTAGCCAAGGAGAAGAATATTCAGCGTGCTCTGGTCACTTGTAGCACAGAAAATCCAGCCAGCCGAGCTGTTATATTAGCCAACGGTGGTCAACTAGAGGACATTTGTAACGAAACTGAGCGCTATTGGATAGATTTGGAGTAAAATCATGACATGGAATACACCAAAACCACAAGAATGGAAGTCCGAAGAGCTTAGCCAAGGACGCATTATTGACTATAAGGCCTTTAATTTTGTTGATGGTGAAGGGGTCCGTAACTCACTTTATGTCTCTGGTTGCATGTTTCACTGTGAGGGATGCTATAACGCTGCTACCTGGTCCTTCAAGGCAGGGATTCCCTATACCAAAGAACTAGAGGAACAAATCATACAAGATTTAGCACAGCCCTACGTGCAAGGTCTCACACTACTGGGTGGAGAACCTTTTCTAAATACTGGTATTCTAACTCCCTTAGTCAAGCGTATCCGTAAGGAACTACCCGAAAAAGACATTTGGTCTTGGACTGGTTATACTTGGGAAGAGCTAATGCTTGAAACTCCTGATAAGCTAGAACTTCTTCATCTTGTTGACATTCTCGTAGATGGACGTTTTGATATTACTAAAAAGAACCTTATGCTCCAGTTTCGAGGATCATCTAATCAACGTATTATTGATGTCAAAAAATCTCTTGATCAAGGAAAGGTTGTTATCTGGGACAAGTTGAATGACGGTCAAAACAACTATGAGCAAGTCGATCGTAAAGACATGATATAAGAAAAAGTCTGAGTTTGTAACTCAGACTTTTTTAACTTTTCTTACAAAAAACAATTCACTATCAGAAGATAAATCCTTACGATAGTAAAAGTCATCAAAGGATAAGTCTCGTAAGGCATCTATGGTTTGACAACTTTCCTCCATTACAGCTGTCAAAAAAGCTCCTCTAGCCTTTTTAGAAATCGTTGAATGTGTCTTAAGAATACCATTACGGTCTTCCATAAAACTAACTGTGAATAACTGCTTACGAAGACTTGGACTAAAGACATCTTCAAATTCACTTGAAAGCAAGGAAACAACTGGAACTTGACTCTCTTCTAGGAATTGGTCATATTCAGCACGCCAATAATTTTTTAAGGACTGACCATTAACCTTAACCTTTGTATGAAAGTCATGACGATGTTCTTGAATCGGATAGAAAGCGGGAATAATCCCATAAAAAGAAGATGTGATAAATACTTGGTGACTGAGGAAATCTTTTTCACATGTGGATAAGTCCTTGCGTTTAATGTGACGATACATCAGTCCGTTAAAAAGCTCGACAGCTGGGTAATTCTTCGCTTCACCTGCTAAAATTGCATCCCAACGCTGCTTTTCTTTCTCAGCCTGCTCAGGCTTTATTTTATAAGCTATGGACAAATCGTCTGTGGATAACTTAGCCATTTCTGTTAGAATAGCTTCACTCTTTTTAGATAGTTTTTGGGAGGGGACTTCCTTACTGGGCTTCATATCTTTTGCAGTTGGAATTAAAAATCTAATCATATTGTTATTGTAAAGCCATGCTGGCATTTCGTCAAGAATTCTCTCTAGTAAAAAAGGAAGCAAATAGTCGTCAACTCCCTTCTTTATTAATCATCTAAATCAACAAAACGACCTAGAATATGTACATTTTCTGCGATTGAAACAAAAGCTTTAGGGTCTGCTTTTCTCATATAATACTTGAAGTCCGTATACTCTTCACGGGTAATAATAGCTAGCAATACTACTTTCTTTTCGTGATTATAAGTTCCTTCCGCATCGTTAATCATCGTTACACCACGGTGAAGTTTCTTATGGATCATCCTTACAACTGGATCAGGATTACTTGTGACAATCATGGCTTGCATTTTCTTCTGTTTAGTGAAAATTGCATCCGTTACTCGACTAGAAATAAAAATTGTAACCATAGAATAGAGAGCGTATTTCCAGCCAAAAAGAATACCTGCAAAAATCATGATAATCCCGTTGACAATCAAGGAGATATTCCCAACATTACGACCCGTTTTCTTACGAATAGTGAGACTGACGATATCTGTTCCTCCGCTAGAAATACGTGATTTTAAACCGAAACCAATCCCTGCTCCCATGACCAGACCACCAAAAATAGCATTTATCAATGGGTCCTCCGTTAAGGTCACATGAGGCATCACCTGAATAAAAAGGGAACTCATTGTTACCGTAATGAAGGTGAAGATGGTAAATTTATGGCCAATCTTATACCAAGCTAAAATCAAGAGTGGAATATTTATCGCATAGAAAGTCAATGATACTGGAATCTCAAAGCCCAGAGTCCTGAGACTCAATGCTGATAACATCTGCGCCAACCCTGTAGATCCACTGGAGTAGACATGCCCAGGTTGAAAGAAGAAATTTACAGCAATTGATGACAAGAGCCCATAGAGTACTGACGCTGAAAATTTTTCAGTATATTTTTCACGAGAGATACTACGTGCCGCTTGTAAAACGCCCATTTTCTTTGCATATTTTTTCTCTATATACTTAACATGTTTATGAAGAGGTGCTTTATTCATTTTCTAATTCTACATGAAGGGCAAGTTCTTCCAACTGTTTATCAGCCACAAGACTTGGAGCCTGAGTCATAGGATCGGATGCCTTATTATTTTTAGGGAAGGCAATCACTTCACGAATATTATCTTTACCTGCAAGAAGCATAACAAAACGGTCAAGCCCGAGAGCCAAGCCACCATGTGGTGGGAATCCATAGTCCATAGCTTCGAGAAGGAAACCAAATTGCTCATAGGCAGATTCTTCAGAGAAACCAAGGGCTTTCAACATACGTTCTTGTAAGTCTTTCTGATTGATACGTAGACTACCACCACCAAGCTCATAACCATTCAAGACAATATCATAGGCTACAGCACGTACCTTAGAAAGATCTCCTTCGAGTTCTGCTGCAGAATCTTCTGTTGGCAAAGTGAATGGGTGGTGGGCGGACATATAACGGCCCTCTTCTTCAGACCACTCAAACATTGGCCAATCCACAACCCAAAGAAAGTTAAATTTAGTGTTGTCAATCATGTCAAGTTCTTTAGCAATTTGATTACGCAAAGCACCAAGTGTGTTATTAGCGATTTCAAGTGTGTCTGCTACAAAAAGAACCAAATCATTTTCTTCAATCTGTAAAGTATCTGTCAACTTTTCTTCAATACTTGTCAAGAATTTAGCAACTGGACCTGCTAGAACTCCATCAGTCATCTTAACCCAAGCAAGACCTTTAGCACCAAATTGTTTGGCAAAGTCTGTCAACTTGTCAATGCTTTTACGTGAATACTTATCTGCATTTCCTTTAACAACAATCGCCTTAACAGCTGGTGCCTCAGCAAATACTTTGAAGTCTACATCCTTGACAAGTTCTGTCAAGTCTTGTAAAAGCATGTCAAAGCGTGTATCTGGCTTGTCAGATCCATAGTTATTCATAGCATCATCATAAGACATGCGTGGGAATGGTAGTGTCACCTCAATCCCTTTAGTTTCTTTCATAACCTTAGCAATCAATCCTTCTGTAATATCTTGGATTTCTTGCTCATTAAGGAAAGAAGTCTCCAAGTCAACTTGTGTAAACTCAGGTTGACGATCACCACGCAAATCTTCGTCACGGAAACACTTTACAATTTGATAATAACGGTCAAAACCAGCATTCATCAATAATTGTTTAGTAATCTGAGGACTTTGTGGAAGAGCGTAAAAGTGGCCTTGGCTAACACGGCTTGGAACCAAGTAATCACGTGCACCTTCTGGTGTAGATTTTGTCAACATTGGTGTTTCAACATCGATAAATTCCAAGTCATCAAGATAATTACGAATGGTATGAGTTACCTTGGCACGAAGCTTAAAGTTTTCCAACATCTCTGGACGACGAAGATCCAAGTAACGGTAACGCATACGTGTATCATCACTAGCCTCAACACCATCTTTGATTTCAAACGGTGTTGTTTTAGCAGTATTAAGGACTTTAAGATCTTCAACTTTAAGCTCGACAGCACCTGTAGGCAAGTTATCATTAGCTTGTTCACGCGCTTCAACTGTTCCTGTTACTTCAATAACAAATTCGCTACGCAAGCTCTCAGCTGTTTCAACAACAGCTGCATCAGTATTTTCAGGGTTAACAACCAACTGCATCAAACCTTCACGGTCACGAAGATCGATAAAAATTAAACCTCCGAGATTACGACGACGAGATACCCAACCTTTCAAAGTAATAGTAGTTCCGATATGTTCACTACGAACACGACCGGCATACATAGAACGTTCCATAAATACACTTCTTTCGTTAATTTTTTAGTCTTAACTATTATAGCAAAAAGCCCATCAAAACCCCACCCATTTCAGGCTCGAATTTTAATAGACTTTCTTTTTTATAAAACTATTTACCAAATTGTTTAAACAATTCACTAGTATCCACATAATCTTCAGCAAATTCTTCAAAATCTTCAAAACGGTAGTCAGCTGTTTCTAAATCAAGCAAACTATTCCAACGGAAACCATAAACATCTTCAATGATAACACTAAGTTCATCAGTTTCCTCATCTACTTGCCAGCCCAAATAGCGTTCCTGGGTTTCAAAATTCAAAACTACATCTTGACAATCTTGGCGCCAAACTTGACCAAGCAATTGTTGACACATAGCATGATCACTCGCAGGTTCATCATTAAACCACGTAATCTCATGTTTATCGAGAAATGCAATCAACTGCCAAAACTGTTGTTGGAAACGAATGGGCATACTACGATCAAAAGCCAAACTGAATTTTTCACTCCGTTTGAGCATATCAACTATACTAACCATATACCCCCTACTTTTCTAACTGTTTGAGGACTGTTGCGAAGTTTGTAGTTAGCTCTTCAAAACTTACAGTAACTTCCTCACGAGTAGCATTATTTTTGACCTTAACCACACCTGACTCCACTTCACTCTCACCTAATGTGATAACAGTCTTGGCTTTGAAGGTATCTGCTGACTTAAACTGTGCCTTAATCTTACGTCCAAGGTAATCACGTTCAGCTTTAAATCCTTGGTAGCGGATGGATTGAACTAACTCAAGAGCTTTGCCATTAGCACCCGAACCAAGTACTGCAATGTAGACATCAAGACTTTCTTCTACCGGAAGTTTAATGCCTTGCTTATCAAGAACCAAAAGCAAGCGTTCTAAACCAAGTCCAAAACCAAATCCAGCTGTTTCTGGACCACCGAAATATTCAACCAAACTATCATAACGACCACCCGCACAGATTGTTAACTCAGACTTGTCAATATTGGTAATAAATTCAAAAATCGTGTGGTTATAGTAATCCAGACCACGTACCATATTAGTATCAATCACATATGGAATGTTAAGACTATCGAGCATGGCACGCACTTCATCAAAGTGAGTTTGACTTTCTTCATCTAAATAATCAAGGATAGATGGAGCATTTTCAACTGCAACCTTATCTTCTTTTTCTTTTGAATCAAGTACTCGCAAAGGATTTTCTTCCAAACGGCGTTGGCTATCTTTTGACAAACTCTCGCGCATTGGTGTCAAATAGTCAATCAAGGCCTGACGATAAGCCAGACGACTGTCAGTATTTCCAAGACTATTCAAATGAAGAGTAACATCCTTAATGCCAAGCGTATTAAAGAGTTGGTAGGCCATGGCAATTGTTTCAACATCTGTTGCTGGATTTTTTGAGCCAAAGCACTCTACACCTAGTTGGTGGAACTCGCGCAAGCGTCCTGCTTGAGGACGTTCATAACGGAACATTGATCCAATATAATAAACTTTAACAGGTTTTTGGACCTCTGGCGCAAAGAGTTTGTTTTCTACATAAGAGCGTACAACCGGTGCTGTTCCTTCTGGGCGGAGTGTAATATGACGGTCTCCCTTATCATGAAAATCATACATTTCCTTAGTAACGATATCAGTTGTATCACCTACTGAACGTGAAATGACCTCGTAATGTTCAAACATAGGCGTACGAATTTCACCATAATTGTATTTTTTAAATGTTTCACGTGCAACATTCTCCACGTACTGCCATTTGGCACTATCCCCAGGTAAAATATCCTGCGTTCCCTTAGGTTTTTGAAGTTTCATAATGATGATACAGGTCTCAAATAGACCTGCCCTCCTTTTCCGTTATTACAGATATAATCACTCTATTCTATCATAATTTACATAGCTTTTGGGAAATGGTGCAGGTTTTTTTCAACGTAAGAAAGAAATAGACCTCCGGGTATATATAATGGTCAAGCTTAATCATCAACAAACAAGTAGTGAAATTATGAGGAGCTCTCCTTTTCCCAAAAAACTGTAGAATTCTTTGTTTCGTCTCTTTATCTTCCACGAAACTTTTTCTTTCTATTAAAAATAGGACAGGCTTACCCCATCCTATACACTCTTTCTATTATGACCAAACCTTATCAGTAATAGTTTTAATCAATTGCAATTTATTCCACTCGTCTTGCTCAGTCAAGATATTACCTTCTTCAGTTGAGGCAAAACCACATTGAGTTGAGATTCCAAGATTCTTAAGTGGTACAAGTTCAGCCGCTTCATGGATACGAGCAATGACAGCATCTACATCTTCCAAAACTGGATCCTTAGAAGTAATCACACCAAGTACCAATTCAACATGATCACGGTTATTCCAAATCGTTGGAAGTGGTGCGAAGCTACCCAAACGTGCATCATCATATTCCAAGAAGAAGATATCATAGTTCAATTGATCAAGATATTTAGCTACTGAATCATAGCCACCTTCAAAAAGATAAGTTGATTTAAAGTTCCCACGACAAATATGAGTAGCCAAAGTCAAATCTTCTGGAAGACCTTCCAAAGCTTTATTAATAGTGTATACATCATCCTCAGCAATTTTTGCCAACTCAGCTGTTTTCTCAGGATTATTTTTTTCATTCTCAAACTGTTGAATCCAATACCCCCAAGTTGTATCATCCAATCGCACATAACGTGCACCCAAATCGTAGAAATGTTGGATGGTATCATGGTAAGCTTTAGCCAAAGCATCAAGGAAATCAGTCCATGAATCATAGTAATCTGCATAAAGATCACTACGGTGGTCACGTTTAATGATGAGTGATGGACTTGGAATAGTTACTTTTGGAGTGATTCCTTCAGGAGTCACTGATTTAAGATATTCAAAGTCGCGATAGAAAGGATGGTTGGGATTTTCGGCAATTTTACCGTTGATACGGACGTTGGTTGTACGTGTCTTAGCACCATGGAATTTATATGAATCTTCTTGTTGGTAAGCTTCAAAACCAGTTAGGTTCTATAGGAAATCAAGGTGCTATCAAGAACGACCAAATTCACCATCAGAAACGACTTGAAGACCATTTTCTACCTCATGGTGAACCAATTCCTTAACCAATTCATCTTGTACTTTCAGTAATTCTTCTTGCGAAATCTCACCATTGGCAAATTTTTCACGTGCTTCTTTTAGAGCTTGTGGACGAAGGTAAGAACCAACATGATCAAAATGATAATGTACTTTACTCATAGTTATTTACTCCTTTTTATTCTTTCACTTAATGTTATAATAAGCCTATTCTAGAACTTTCCGTTATAGCTGTGAAATATGTATTTACTATCATTCTATATAACTTTTAACTATATATATTGATAAAAAGTTTTTGTCAAGTAACTTTACTTTACAATAAAGATATGTTATTCTGTTATAGTTGATTTAAAATCAAGAACATAACTATTAATTCGGAGGAAATAAAGAAATGGCAGTACCTGCACGTCACACTTCAAAAGCGAAGAAAAACAAACGTCGTACACACTACAAATTGACTGCTCCATCAGTACAATTTGACGAAACAACTGGAGATTACTCACGTTCACACCGTGTATCACTTAAAGGATACTACAAAGGACGTAAAATCGCTAAAGCTGCATCAGCTGAATAATAGAAGGGAGATACCATGCGCGTAAATATTACACTTGAACACAAAGAATCTGGTGAACGCTTGTACCTTACTTCAAAAAACAAACGTAACACTCCAGACCGTCTTCAATTAAAAAAATACTCACCAAAATTGCGTAAACATGTAATCTTTACTGAGGTGAAATAAAGATTCAATACGAATCAATAGAAAAGAAAAACGCTGATTTCAAGCGTTTTTTCTTTTTGTCAAATTCTATATATTGAACTGTATTTCAATTCAATCTCTACCTTTTTCTCCACCTTTTTCTTAATTGATTTCTGTTCATACTGAGCCAAGTCAACTTAATCATGATTAAATAATAGCAATATATCTTGTCTAATACTTTTCCTATAATTAATATACTCGGTTAATGTCATAATTGACAAATTTCCAGATTTATCTTCAACAATATACAAATCATTTAGACCTTCATTGCTATTGTTATCGAGAATACATTTTGCTTCGATAATTTTTTCTATGGACTCCTGTAGTCCATAGTCAGGAATATCGCATGGCACTTCTAGATATATTGTTCCTTTATCGGTATTAAATTTAATGGTCAGTTTAGCAGGTTTTTCATTTTGTTTAGCATCAAGTATCACTACGTTCTTTTTTTTATTTTATAAATAATCTTAATAATATCTTTCAAAATATCTACACATAGAGCTATTTCAAGTTCATTTAAAAAGTCATTATTAACCAATATCTCAATAAAAGAATAGAACGAATCTTGAATCTGATCATCCCTAAGGAAAGCAACTTCAATATCATTACTTTTTAATCGTTCTTGAATTTCTAACTGTTCGTCAACTGTAAAAAGATTTGGAGCTTTCATTAGTATTCCCTTTGTCATAAATACCCTTCCTTGGATTAATTAATAGAACTAATGTCTAATTATCAATATTAACACTCTATTCTTTCATGCCTGAGAACACTTCGATAAGATTTCCTAGTATTTTTATATCTACTGGCAGTTTATCTGACTTATCTCCATCAACATCTGATTCTAACTCAACATCTGAAGAAATCTTAATATTGCATACTTTGATATATTCGATATTATTATTTTCTGCTATATCCCCTTTTAACAAATCTGGAATAATAGATGATTTAGAAATGATGGAGGCATCTTTTAAAATTAAAATATTTCCATACCCATCTCTATTTTCGTCGAATAGTTTTTTGTTTGAATAGTAATTTGATAAGAGAACTAATACCTGACTAGCTCCTCCTTCATAATTGCCATTTTCGGTTTCAATATGAATATTAAATACACTGTCTGTCATAACGGACTTCATCGTTTTGATTGCATATGCAAAGATGCCATACTTTGTTTTATCTTCAATATCAACATTATGAATAGCTTCTGGTAAAGATCCAACACTAAAGATATAGCCAAAATAATTGTGATTAGCCTTTCCAACATCAATAATACTCGTAAACTTGAAACCAAGTTCCTTAATGGCTTGAGCAATATCTTAGTTGATTTCTAAAAGCTTTGTAATTAGATTTCCAGTTCTACCAGGAATAATCCCTAGTTTTGGAATGTGATTCTTTTCAGAAATCCCTGAAATAACCTCGTTTACAGTACCGTCTCCACCAAAAACAATCACTGCATCATATTTTTCTTCAGAGGCATTTTGGGCAAAATGAGTCGCATCTTTGGCTCTTTGAGTAATCTTAGTCTCAACATAGTCAAAGTACTCTTTTGCCTTACTCTCCAAGCTCTCTTTATAATCTAATGCTGCTTCTCCTCCAGAAGTTGGATTAATAATTATTATTACTTTTTTCATCGATATTTTCTCCTAAGGACAACTAGTCACTTTACTTTTTCAGCGCTTGCTTGTGATTATCGAATTAGTATTTCACATTACTTGTTTTTAATTGGGGATTCCTTTTCCTTATCTATTTGTTGAAGATCATCATAGTTTTTTTATATTGAATGATGTAGTCGAACAATTTTTTGTCGTGTTTCGTCTGGATAGTGTTTCATGTTATGCCTCCTATTCTAATGAATATTTTAACTTATTAGGTAGGAGTGTTACAAATTTACTATACCAGAACAGAGACTAGAATTAAAATTTTTCGAATTTTAGAGGCTTATCGATTATGTTTAACATATGGATTCTTCACCATTATCACATTAGTGCCAATATATGAGTAATCATAATAAAACTGCAGTTAATGGAGAACAAGTATGACGCACCTACCATATACTCTAGATTTCCTGTGGCAATAGAATAACCTACAGTACAAACGGGTGGCATAAGAGCTGTTGCAATAGCAACACCAGGAACAATGTTATTAGCTTCTTTCTTTCGTGCTCCAATTATTCCTGCTAAACCACCGACAAATGCTATTACAACATCCCAAATTGTTGGTGAGGTTCTAGTAATAATTTCCGTACTTGCATAAGAAATTGGTGAAAGTAAAAAATAAAGTGTAGAGGCTAAAAGGCTTACTGCAACTTGAATAAAAAGAATTTTAAAAGACTTTTTGAGAAGTTTTGTATCTAAAATTGCTAACGCAAAGCCGACTCCAAGGATAGGTGTCATTAATGGAGAAATTAACATTGCCCCTATGATTGCTGGAATAGAATTCATATTCAAACCAATAGATGCAATCAACATCGCACACAATAAAGTGGTTAAGTCACTTTTTGATAAATCTAAATCCTCATAGATTCTATCCCTAAATTCAATTAGAGAATAAAGTTTACCATCCTTCAAAACTTTTTCCATAACAGTACTCCCTCTTTGTTAGTATGGTCAACTTTTGAAGAAGTTAATCGATATCGTTTGATCTCTTTTCTAATGAAAGGATTTCTTGAAGAAATAACTTTTTAGCTTCGTCCTCTGATGACATTTCTAAATCGTCAATCATTATTTTTGCAACTTCTTTACGAGAGCTAGTTCCATATTCTTCTTTCAATTCATAATCAATCCACCACTCCTCAAACAATTCTTTGAAAGATTGCAAATCTGGTTCAGAATTCAATAGGGTTAGTGCATCCATAAAACCTGTTTTATATCCATTAATTTCTGAGCATAAACCAACGACCTCATCCTTATTAATTTTGGCCAATTCCTAACGCATTTCAAGCAAATTCTTGTCTCTAAATACTCGTTCAAAGCCCTCAAGCTATTTACTAAATTTGTCTAATTTAGTGTAATCCTGACAATTCAATGTTTCTCTAAAATCCATAATTATCTCCTTTTTTGAATTTTAAACTCCTACTGAAAATAACACAGTATCCTGTGTATCATTTAGACTTCTTTAATTGGCTAAAAATCTTATGGTTATACCACCATAATCAAAGGTTTTATTGATGAATTATTCAATTGTCAGAATGGTCTGATAATAATAACCATAATGAAGAGTATTTACAAAACTGTTCAAAAAATAACAAGAATCATATCAGAAATATACTTGCAAATATATGCAATCGATTGCAAAACAATTAACAGATTTCATTCTATTTTTTTATAAGCGAGATCATTCCTTTGACTTATCATTTTTATTGACCTATACTGTTCGCAAAGGTATATACTAACATTAATCTTATGATTGTTAAGATTAATATAAAAAATATTTTAGCTAAAATATAGCTCTTTAGATTGTTTGATTTTCCAAACAATCTAACTTGCCACAATTTAGAAAGGGGAAGACATTATGATTTGGGCTATTATCGTAGGAGGGCTTATCGGTCTTATTGCAGGTGGAATCACTAAAAAGGGAGATTCCATGGGAATAATCGCTAATATCATTGCAGGTTTAGTCGGTTCATCTGTTGGACAATCACTTTTCGGTGTATGGGGACCTAGTCTAGCTGGAATGGCATTAATTCCATCAATCTTAGGAGCGGTTATTATTGTTTCAGTAGTATCATTTTTCCTAGGGAAAAATGATTGAACTTGAACCTTTCTTGACAGGAATAGATTAAAGTTCAAAATTGATGAAAGGATTCAATATGTCAAAAAACAAAAAAATATTTTACCTTATTTTATGTATTTTAATCTTGACAATTTTGATTCCTATTTTGCTAGATTATCTTAAATACAGTGGCTTAGGACTTCATTTAGTTGATTGGAATCAAAATTCCTTTTTAGAATTTTATCTTTCAAGATATATTTTCTGGGGTGCTCTAGTACTTTCAGCTGTAGTGTGGTTTCTAATGCTTGTTACACTCTTTTATCCTAAACAATATTTAGAGATTCAGTTACCTGATGTCGATGGGAACCTAAAATTAAAAAATTCAGCTATTGAAGGATTTGTACGTTGTGTGGTTGCTAATCACAATTTTATAAAGGATCCTACTATTAAGGTAAACTGTCGTAAGAATAAATGTTTAGTTCACGTAGAAGGACAAATGCTTCCATCAGACAACATTATTAAACGAACTCAAATAATTAAAGATGAGATAGCTGATGGATTGAAACAGTTTTTTGGAATGAATCATCGTGTAAAACTGTATATTTCTGTAAAAGAATACAAGCCAAAACCACCACGTAAAAAAACTATTAGTCGTGTAAAGTAAGGAAGTAAAAAAATGGAATGGTTTAAAAAATACCAATATCTACTTCTTTCCGGATTGGCGGGTGCTATCTTAGCGTGCTTCATCCTATCCTATGGTTTTTTTAAGACTTTATTTATCTTGATTTGTGCCACTCTAGGAGTTGGAATTGGATATTATATTCAACAAAAACAATTATTTAAATAGTAAAGGTGATTTATATGTCAAATGTAGAAAAAAAAGTAGAAGAAGTAAAAGGCGAATTGACCTATGAAGATAAAGTCATTCAAAAAATTATTGGTCTTTCTTTAGAAAATGTTCCAGGTTTGCTGGCTATTGATGGAGGCTTTTTCTCAAACCTAACTGGAAAACTTATCAATACTGATAACGTTGCAAGCGGAGTCAATGTTGAAGTTGGTAAAAAGCAAGTTGCTGTGGATTTGAAAGTAGTTGTCGAATATCAAAGGAATATTCCTGAATTATACAAGAAAATCAAAGAAATTGTTGTTTCAGAAATTTCTAATATGACTAATTTGGAAGTGGTTGAAGTTAATGTAGATGTTGTTGATATCAAGACTAAAGAGCAACATGAAGCAGACTCAGTAAGCCTGCAAGATCGAGCAACTGGAGTTGTTGAATCAACAAGTAAATTTACTTCCGATAAGTTTGAAAGCGCAAAAGAGGGATTGAGTGATGGCCTCTCAGCTGCAAAGGAAAAAGTTAAAGGAGTTGCCGAAGATACCAAAGAGACTGCTAAAGCAGAACCAAGAGTTCACTAAATTCTTTTATGCCTAAAAAAGTTTAAAAACGTTCATTATCAATAATCTAATTTCCCAATGGAGGGTAACACTATGTCAGTAGAAGAAAAACTTAATCAAGCAAATGGTGCTATTAAAGAAGGTGTCGGAAAAGTAACTGATGATAAAAAAACCGAAAAAGAAGGAGCTGCTGAAAAAGGAGTTTCAAAAGTTAAAGAAGTTGCCGAAGATGCCAAAGATGCTGTTAAAGGAGCAATTGAAGGTGTTAAAAATATGGTTAAAAAGGACGATAAATAATTCTAAAATCGGTTGATTTTTTACTTAAAACATGGGATTGCTCTACAAGAAATTTAAGGTTGTTGTACTCCTAACTACTCACTTTTAAAACAACACCAAAAACTATGACAAATCCTTAACATTACAATATTAATCAGGTGAAAAATCAGCTTTCTTTAGATTACTTTGAGATTCTTTCTAACCTCATATGTATATTTCTTCTGATAGCATTAGCGCTCTAAAATCTGTAGTTTTGTTTAAACTATAGAAGCTAGAGTGCTTTTTATATTATTTTTAAAAAAACAAAAGCACAGATTTTACTGTACCTCAGAATGAGGTTAAATAATTGAATTAAAAAGCCATGAAAATATTATTTTTATGGATTTTTTATTACCAAAGATAACAGTTATTCGTTCTAGTAAAAAGATTACAAACACATAATAGCCTCTATTAATATCTTACTCCTACCTTCCTGTCGCAAAGAGGATACAATAAATCGAAAAAGTCATTGTTCAATATAAAGTTTTCTACCTAGATAAAAAACTGGATATTAATTTTGAAAATCATTTTAGTAATAGCCTAAACTCCTACATCAGCAACGGATTTTACTCCATTAATACCAAATTAACAACTTAACTAATATCAAAAAGATCACTATATTATCGTTGATCTTTAATTTTGACTCTAAATCTTTCAAGATATTTGTAAACCTATGTGTAAATATAGCCGTCATCTCCCATATATTTTTTGTCAAGTTTCTGTAAAAAGGAATATGACGTTCACTGTACCCAAAATTATATTTTTCCCTGTTTTTTACTAGGAAAAAAGGAAAATCTTTTGCTTCGCTTAAGGTAGAAGTCACCGTATAATAAATCGGTTCTTTTGTCAACAATGTGTCAACTTCAACTGTAAACAGCCGGTATACCTCTTCATACGGATGGATATACTCCCAATTTTCTATCTTTATCTTTCCAACAAAGCAATGGATGGTTCTACCCTGATGGATCAGATAATCAATCTCTCCCCAAATGTCAATTTGATTAGGAACTAGGTTTAACTCCTCACAAGTTTCTCGTATAGCAGCCTCTTGAAAAGTCTCGCCGTCTTCCACACGTCCACCAGGAAAAGAAATCTCACCCGGTTGAGAAATATGTTCGCTTAGCACTTGGTAAAGGAACTTGATACTTACCAGTTTTTACATCATATATTAAGGGGCAAGAGCACTGCATAGCGTCCTTTCTCTCCCAATGGCTTCGGCTCGTAATGAGCTAATTTATCTTTAATAGTCATAAGTACTCCTTGACTTCATATTATCATAAAAAATAAGATAGCCCTATTATATAAAAATTTTATATATAAAATTTAGACATATCTTTCTAAAGGACATACACTCAATATATAAAATAATTATATATAATTTTTATACCTATCCTAAAATAAAAGGAGCAAACCATGTATTTTCCAACATCGTCAACCCTGATTGAGTTCTTAATATTAGTTATTATTGATAGAGAAGACTCTTATGGTTATGATATTAGCCAAAACATAAAGATTGCGGCTAATATCAAGGAATCAACACTTTATCCTATTCTAAAAAAAGCTTGAAAAAGCAGGCTATATGACCACCTACGGCCAAGATTATCAAGGGCGTAAACGTAAATATTATAGTATTACCCCATATGGAAAAGAGCAACTTCAATTTCTTAATAAGGAATGGTTAACTTACAAAGAAACTCTGGATGGTATTGTGGAAGGGAGATTAAGACATGACAAAGACTGAATATATAGCCAAATTAACAAAATATCTACGAAAATTACCACCAAAAGACCACGAAGAAGCTCTAGAATATTTCATGTAATATTTTGAGGAGGCTGGACCCGAAAATGAATCTCTAGTTATTGCAGAACTGGGTACACCTAAGGAAGACGATCATGAAGTCATTAGCCGTCTACTAGATGAAAAGGTTATTGAGGATACGACTAGTTTGCGCAATAAAACAACTATTATTTGGATTGCTATTCTCGTAGTATTAGCTAGTCCAGTAGCTTTTCTAATTCTCCCTTTCTTCTTAGCTATGCTAATGACACTTCTTATGATCATTTTTGCGGTCATGGTGACTGCCTTAGCTCTTACTCTTGTCTTACTCATTAGTGGTGTTCACACTTTCTCTACAAGTTTCTCTCTCCTAAGTGTTTCACTAGCTTCAACACTATTTAGACTAGGTGTAGGACTATTGATGTTTGGGGGAGCACTTTTACTATTTTTGATTTCATTTGAAATCTGTAAACTTATTGTAAAGCTAATTACTCCATCAATTAGATGACACATCAAGAAGGTAAGAAAATCATGAAAACTTGGAAAAAGATTGTCCATGAAGTATCTCTCATATCTCTATTTTTAGGTGGGGGATTAACAACTTGGGTTTATAGTCAAGGTGGCTTGACAGATTTACAAAATCAAAATAAAAGTAAGCTAGATTATGTCAAGAAGGAAGTTGATAACTTCAATAAGATTGATATTAAAAGTAGCAGCTACAATGTACTAATTCAAAGTTCTGAGGTTAACAAAGCTACACTTTCTTACTACCAAAAAATAAAAAATACAATTGACACAACTGTAAAGGATGGTCAATTAACTATTAATGATAACAACTCTAAATTAGATTCGACTTCTAAAAAACACATTAACTTTTTCGAATTAAAAGATTTAATAATCCTCTCTTCTGCTATCGACCAGGAAGTCAGAAAGCAAACCATTATTATTACACTTCTTAAAAAACAAACGATTGATTTCTTAAAGGTTGATTTAGCAACTGGAAATCTAGATTTAAGCCATAGCACGGTTAGACAAGTAGACATTAATCTAAATATGGGGAACCTGAATTTTAATAAAATGATAGTCAGCAACCTAAAAGCTAACCTTGATGTTGGTAGTGTTGATAGTGATAATACCCTTTTTACTAACGCAGATTTATCTATTGCAATGGGAGAATACTCTGGTAATAACTTAATTTTTAACGGTCACAATAAACTTGACGTCACAACCGGTGAAGTTGAAATAGCTCTTAAAGATTACACTATCAATGTTCAAGCAGATAGTCACTCAGGAGAGGTGGATGTTACGAATAACCTTAAGAACTCAGAAGATAATACACTTACCATCACCTCCGATCTCGGTAATATAACTGTCGAATAACATAAAAAAGCCAGCTCAAATTAGCCGGCTTTTAGTTTATACATTCTCAGTTTTTGGTCTATAAATAACAATACCTACAACTACAAAAGTAAGTAAGAAAATGACTAGCATACGTACTTGATCTGAGATTTGTCCTGTCATAGAAATAGTTTGACGAAGGCCTGACACAGAGTAGGACATTGGTAAGAATGGTTGTACGACCTTAAAGAACTTAGGACTAAGTTCAATTGGATAAGTCCCTGCACTAGAACCTAACTGTAAAAGCAACAGAATCATGGAAGCAAATGCACCATATCTATCATCCCAACCTACAAGGGCTGTAACGAGCGCCATTAAAGTCCATGCTGCAAGGAGAATCATACCAAATGTAGCTAGTGGATGATTTGGTTCAACTCCCATAAATCGAATAGCAATATAAAGGGCAATTGCAGCCATAATTGCAATAATACCATTGATAAATAACTTATTTTTAGACCAGTCAAAACGACTCGTAAAGCTTCTCCCTGTCAAGCTTTTAGCAAAGATAACATTTGTTGAAAGAGCTACAACCATAAGAGAAACCGAAATCATATATGGGGCCATTCCCACACCATTAGTGTCAACCTTATCCTTATCAGTTTTCTTCACTTTTAGAGGAGCACTGACTATCTTAGCATTTTCTGAGTTTACAGAAACAAGTGATAACTGTTGATTAGCCTTGTTTAATGAGTCAGACAAGGTAAAAAGATTAGTTGACAGATTTGTCAATCCATTTGTTAAATTGTTTCCTCCAATTGCCAATTGTTTGACACCTGTATTAAGAACACTTGTACCACTTTTAAGGGTAGAAAATCCATTCATTAAGGTACTACTGTTAGCATCTAGAGTTTGTGCACCACTAGCAATCGTTGACACAGCACCAGTGTAGGTTGACAAACCTATTAAGAGATTGCTTGCACCTGTGGCTAAAGTACTTTGAGCTCTTGACACACCTGAAGCAACTTGAATTGCCCCAGGCGATAATTGATTAACAAGTACTGAGTTAACATTAGCAATATTAGCTTGCATTGATGATATAGTTGAGGAAGCTACAGGAAGAAGAGTATTTGCCGAACTTGCAATGCCTGAAATAGACGTTTGTAGAGAAACTAAGTTGCTTGATTCTCCACTACTAGTTGTTGTCATGCCTGCCAAGCTAGACAAAGCTGTTGACATGCTTGACACATCTGATGCAATAGTTGAAGCATAGCTACTAGCTGTAGAGCCAGCATTACTAATTGCTGAAGCAATCTCTGCTTGTTGATCTGCTGTCAAGCTTTGATATGCAGCTGTTCCTTGTACCGCAGCCAAATCGTTCGCTTTGTCAGTGGCACTAGCTGTAGCTATAGAACTAGCTGTAGAAGAAATATTTGAAAGATAAGTTGCTATTGAACTTGTATCTACTGATGTTGTTGATGTTCCACTAGGGAATGATGTATTACTTACTGCCGTATTAAGATTTTGAATTGCTGTATTTAAATCAGTTAAATTAGCTGACAAGCTTGACAACTGTGTTTGCTGTTCTTCAGATAAACTTGTTGCTATAGCCATTTGACTAAGCGCCGTTGACAAAGAATTCGCACCTGTAACTAAGGTATTCATAGCTTCTGCTCCTGATGCAAATTGACCCGCAGCAGAATTAACAGCCTCTGAGTTACTATTCAACTGTGACAAAGCACCTGACAAAGTTGACACACCTGAAGTATAGGCAGATGCGCCCGAACTCAAGGTATCAACACCTGTCGCCAATGTTTGAGTAGAGCCAGCAAGAGTTCCTAGACCATTTGATAAGATCTGACCTCCAGATTGAAGTGCTCCTGCACCTGCATATAATTGACTGGCCCCATTCGCTGCAGTTCCCATCCCACCCTGCAGTTGAGACATACTCTTAAAGACAGCTCCAACATAAGTTGACGTAATATTTTTAGAAACAGTCTCCTTTAACTTAGACATGGCAGAATCGCTCATTTTCGAAGAAACGAAGCTATGTCCTGCTGTTGTCTGATAAGAAATTTCTAGTTTCTTAGGATCATTTGTCAGAAGACTTGCTGCATTACTTGAGAGGTTTTCTGGGAAAGTGATAACCATATAGTAATCACCGTCTTCTATTCCTTTTTGTGCTTCAGTTTCAGTTACAAAATGATAGTCCAAATTTTTATTTTTAGACATATTGTCCACCATATCATGACCAATATTAAGCGCCTTATCTTGAAATCTAGCACTCTTATCTTTGTTCACCACTGCCACTGGCAGATGTTTCACATTACCATAAGGATCCCATATAGAAGATAAAAATATTAAATTATACAAAGCGGGTATCAATGAAACACCAATAATGGTTATCCATAGCTTTGGACTTTTTAGAAGAGCCTTTAATTCTGCTAACATATTTCTCCTTTTTAGACATCGTGTATATTTTTATGATATAATCAATTATAAGCTCATTAATTTATAAATCAATATTTAAAAACTATTTTTTGGACACATTATATAAAACTGTGTGAAAGGAGAAATACATGACAAAAGATCAAAGGCGTTCACTGACTAAAAAAGCTCTTTTAGATGCTTTGGTAATATGCCTTAAAGACCAAGATTTCAATGAGATTACAACTATTCGTCTAGTTCAAACAGCTGGGATTAGCCGTTCAAGTTTTTATACTCACTACAAGGATAAATTTGAAATGATAGATAGCTATCAGAAAGAATTGTTTCATAAACTAGAGTATATCTTTGATAAATACGAAGGAAAGAAAGAAGGGGCCTTTCTCGAAATCTTTGAAATTCTTACTCGTGAAAAACTTCTTTCAGCTCTATTATCTACAAATGGAGCAAAAGAAATTCAAGATTTTCTGATAAACAAACTTCAGCGTATGATAGCTAAAGACTTTATTGACCCTACTGCTGAAAAAAGAGCTCTCAAAGGATTCGAGAAGGACTATGCCAGCATTTATCTTGCTCATGCTATTTTTGGAGCTTGTCAAGCATGGATAAAAAATGGCAAAAAGGAATCACCTCAAGAAATGACAGACTTCCTTCTACGATTTATTCCACAATAAAATAACACCAGAAGCACAAAAAAGCTACAAAGTATCTCGGTAGATAAAGTAGCTTTTTTCTCTTATAATTAAATTCCTAGAACAATGAGATAATAAGTGAAAACAAGGTCAATATTGCGGGTCCACCTTGCGTAAAAATAATCTTCTTATTAGCAGCAGTTACAGCACCATAAACAGCAGCAAAGAAAACATTAAGAACAAAAACAGTTACAAGTAGCTGACTATTTGTAAAAATACCATACAAGAGGAATACAGCGATTAAACCATTGTAAATACCTTGATTTTTAAATAAGTTTGTAACAGAATCGCGTTGAAGCTCTTCTTTGCTCATATTAAAAACTCTACTAGTTGTGTCTGAATGTGTTGCAAAAGTTTCCAAATACATGATATAAAGATGCTCCAATGCAACAATCCCAGCTAAAATTAGTGTAATAATAGACATAGTTTCTCCCTTCTTAAACAACTTTGACAGTATATCAAAAGTAAAGCATTAAAACAATACACATGTTTTATACAATTTAAAATATGATAAAACAAAGACTGAAAGAAAGGTCCTTATGACAAAAACAGAAGTAATACAACGTCTACAAAAAGACTTGAAAATCCCTAGATTTCAAGCTTATATAGAGGATAAAGAATACTCTGAAGAAAGAGTACAAACGACTAAAAAAGATTTTGAAGCCTACTTCACCAACTACGTTTCAAATGTTTCAGCAGACTTTGAAGGTGGACTGGAAAATAAATGAACTATACCTCAAAATCACATATCATAAGATAATGGAACAAGCTCCTAGTCTAATACAAATGACTAGGAGATTATTATGTTAGAAAACAAAAAATCCGTCTCATTCTGTGATATATCTCTAAAATCTATATAGAAGTAAGCAAATTTATGAAACAGTCTTTTAAAACAAGCAAAAAGCCCATAATAACGGGCTTTTCGATACAATAATATTAAAATTAAAGCATTTTGTTGTAGAATTCAACGACAAGTGCTTCATTGATTTCTGGGTTGATTTCATCACGTTCTGGAAGACGTGTCAATGAACCTTCAAGTTTTTCAGCATCAAATGATACGAATGCTGGACGTCCGATAGTAGCTTCTACTGCTTCAAGGATAGCAGGAACTTTAGCTGACTTTTCACGAACTGAGATTACTTGACCAACTTCAACGCGGTATGAAGGGATATCAACACGTTTACCGTCAACAAGGATGTGACCGTGGTTTACAAATTGACGCGCTTGACGACGAGTTGTTGCAAGACCAAGACGGTACACAACGTTATCAAGACGACGTTCCAAAAGAATCATAAAGTTGAAACCAAGTGTTCCACCTTTAACTTTAGTAGCTTGTACGAACAAGTTACGGAATTGTTTTTCACTCAAACCGTATGAGAAACGAAGCTTTTGTTTTTCAGCCAATTGCAAACCGTACTCTGAAAGTTTTGAACGGTTATTTGGGCCATGTTGACCTGGTACGTAGTTACGACGTGCCAATTCTTTACCTGTGCCTGTAAGTGAGAAACCAAGGCGACGTGATTGTTTCCATGATGGACCTGTATAACGTGACATTAATAATGTCCTCCTATAAAAATATTTTTAGGAAATAACATTTTAGATAAACCTGATTCGTTCAGAAAGACTTCGCCCAAACAGCAAAGGTTACTTTTCTAGCTGACTTCCTGTTGACGAGCTTCATTTTATCCTGCTATTATTTCACATACTCCGCTATTTTACCACGAAAAAAAGCCCAAGTAAAGGCTTTTTCTTATTTATTTTCGATTTCAGCTTGTTCCTCGGGACTTAAATAACTAATGAGAGTCTTTTCAGTCAAAATATCTGAATAAGTATAAGATTCAACATAACTATTATTAATAGCGTCAGCTTGAGAACCGAAGTCCTGATACTCAACAATAAACAATGATGGATAGACTTCTGTCAAACGACCAATCTTATTCTTTTCACGTTTACGTCCATTCTCTAGAGTCAATTCTACCAACTGACCTTCATGAGCTTTAATAGCTTCCTTAATATTTTTCATTTTAGCAACATCTGCAAATGCGTCACTCATATATATCTCCTTAAATCTGAAAGTTACGATTCCTCAAACTGAGCAATCGATGAAAATTTATTATATTCTTTTTGGAATAATAACTTAACTGTTCCACGCGCACCAGCACGGTTTTTTTCTAAGATAACTTCGATTGTATTATCTTCAATCGCATTCTCTGATTCTTCACTCTCTTTTCGATAGTAATCATCACGATATAAGAAAGCTACAATGTCGGCATCCTGCTCGATAGATCCTGATTCACGGATATCAGACAAGACTGGTCGTTTATCCTGACGTTGTTCAACCCCACGAGATAACTGACTCAAGGCAATTACAGGAACTTTGAGCTCCTTGGCTAAGATTTTTAACTGTCTTGAAATATCTGAGACCTCTTGTTGGCGATTTTCCGGTCGCGTCCCTGTAATCAACTGCAAATAGTCAATCACAATGAGACCGAGACCACCCTCTACTTCTTGTGACAATTTACGGGACCGTGCACGAATCTCAGTAATCTTTATACCAGGGGTATCATCTATGTAAATAGGTGCCTCAGCCAGTGCCCCTTGAGCAATCATGACATTATTCCAATCTTGCTCTGTCAATTGACCTGTACGTAAAGCATGAGAATCAATCATACCTTCAGCTGCCAACATACGATCAACCAAGCTTTCTGCACCCATCTCTAGGGAAAAAACTGCAACAGCTTTATTTTGCTTGGTACCAACATTCTGAACGATATTCAACACAAAGGCTGTTTTACCAACAGCGGGACGAGCTGCTAAAATAATTAATTGGTCCGGGTGTAAACCTGTTGTAATCTTATCAAGGTCACGGAAACCTGTCGGTAATCCAGTTACATCTGATGTTTGCTGTGAACGCATCTCCAAAGTATTAAAATTGACATCAAGAACTTCAGATATTTTGCGGAAACCACTACTATTGCTATGCTCTGAAACATCAACTAAGGCTTTCTCAGCATTTGCGATAATTTCATCCGATTCAGTTGTGCCCTCATATGCTTGATTGACAATTTCTGTCAACCTATTTATAATACGCCGAAGCATGGCTTTCTCAGCCACAATCTTAGCATAGTACTCAGCATTTGCGGATGTTGGGACACTATTGACCAAATCTACAAGATAAGAAATACCCCCTATGTTTTGGAGGTCATCTTGGTCATCTAAAATAGTACGTACTGTCGTGGCATCAATGGCATCATTTCGATCCGACAGCGTTACCATTGCTTTAAAAATGACACGATGGGAATACTTGTAAAAGTCATCTGCTTCGATAAACTCTCGAACCGTAATTAACTTTTCCGGGTTAATGAAAATAGCCCCCAAAACAGACTGTTCCGCTACTAAATCATGAGGTTGCACTCGTAATTCTTGAGCTTCTGCCACAATTATTCCCTCCTTTACAAGATTTACTTATAGTGTCAACGAATTACTCATCACTATTTTTGATGTTAAGCTTAATTTGTGCATTCACTTCTTTATGAAGCTTTACAGGAACCTCAATCAAGCCAATCGCTCGAATAGGATGTTCAAGTTCAATATGACGTTTATCAATCTTGATTCCAAACTGTTTCTGAAGTCCTTCCGCAATCTTTTTAGCTGTAATTGAACCAAATGTACGACCATCTGGCCCAACCTTCTCAGTAAATTGAAGACGATTTTCTTCTTTCTCAAGTTGTTCTTTAACGCGTTTTGCTTCAGCTAACAACTCTGCAGCATGCTTTTCTTCTGATTTTTGTTTTCCTTTCAACTCCCCGATAGCTTGCTTTGTTGCTTCTTTAGCAAGATTCTTTTTAATCAAGAAGTTTTGAGCATAACCTAATGGTACTTCTTTAATTTCACCTTTTTTTCCTTTGCCCTTAACGTCTTGTAAGAAAATAACTTTCATTTTAATCCTCCTTGGGAGCCAACTCTCCCATAATAGTTTCAATTAATTTATTTTGCGCTTGAGAAACACTACAGTCTCGTAATTGGCAGGCGGCTAGGTTGAAATGTCCACCACCACCTAATTTTTCCATAATACGTTGTACATTAATCGCATTATGGCTTCGAGAAGATATGTTTACAGTCGAGTGACTTGTTCGAGCAACAACAAAGGTTGCTTCGATTCCAGCCATTGCAAGCATAGTATCTGCCGCCTTAGCAATCACAACATTATTATAGCACTTGTGGTTATCTCCTGTAGCAACGATTATATCATCAGTAATTCGTTCGCCTGCAATAATTAACTCATTAATACGTCGATATTCATCAAAATCCGTAGCAGAAATCATTTGAATTTCTCCACTGTCACTTCCTAAACTACGAAGGTAAGAGGCAACATCAAAAGTTCGACTAGTAACACGAGTAGAGAAATTCTTGGTATCCAGCATTATACCTGCCATAAGGATAGAAGCTTGGATTTTACTCAAACGTTCTGGAGCCCCTTGAAATTGTAACAACTCCGTAACCAATTCACAAGCAGAGCTTGCTCCACTTTCAATAAAAGTCAAAACTGCATTTTCAGGGAAGTCGTCATCTCGACGGTGATGATCTACGACAATAACTTCATTAAATCGATCATAAAAATCCTGAGATAGGGTTAGATTGATTTTTGAATGGTCAACCATAATTAGCAATGAATGTTGGTTGACTAGTTCTTCAGCTTCTGAGAGTGTAATAAGGGGTGACTGCCCATCTTCTTTCAAACGTTCTACCGCACGCTCAATATCCGTATTCATAGCCATATCATCATAAACAGCATAGCTCTTTCTAACAATCTGACTAGCAAAATGGGCCATACCAACAGTAGCCCCTAAGGCATCCATATCAAGATTTTTGTGACCTACAACAAATACTTTTTCGACTGTTTTTAACTTATATGAAATTGCAGTCATCATAGCCCTTGTTCTTGTACGAGAACGCTTAACTGTTGAGACAGAGCCTCCTCCAAAATAAAGAAGTTCCTTGTGATCATCATTTTCCTTAACAACAGCTTGATCTCCGCCTCGAACAAGTGCAATATTAAGGTTCTGCAAAGCAACTTGCCCGATTTGATCATGCTTAAGCGTACCAAAGGATATTCCCATACTCAAAGTCAGTGGTAAACCACGTTCTTGTGCTTGTTGACGAAAGTCATCCAAGACAGAAAACTTTTGATCCATGAATTCTGTCAAAACACTGTAATTGGTAAAGAAGTAAAAACGATCCCCTTCAATACGTCGATAATGAATATGCTTAGCCTTAGCAAACTCAGAAATAAATCCTACTACAAATGTATTGATTTTTGAAACATCTGCATCTGGCAAACTTCCTGTCACATCGTCGTAGTTATCAACTGAAATAATCCCAATAACAGGTCGAGTCATATTTGGATCAACATTTTCATCTTGATCATAAACATTGTCAATAAAATATGTCAGCTTATTGTCAAAATCCACAAAGGCAGCGTATTTATTGTCACCAACAGTTATCACATTTGAAGGTGACCCCTTTCGTTTCTGGGAGATAAAATCTGCAATCAACTGCTTATTGAAGTTCCCATATTCATCTGAAAGCACTAACTTAGCATAGGGGTTGAACCATTCAATATGGTCATTTTCGTCAAAAGTAACGACTCCGACAGGCATCTTTCCAAGAAGAGTCTTCAAAGAAGCTTCCACATCCTGATTCAGTTCATCTAATTGTTCTATTTCCAAAGACTCATATGTTGTCTTTTGGTAATGCAATAGTGCAACAACTACTACCATAATGATAAAAAGCGCAAAAATGAGTGCAGACTCCGTTTGTAATACGCGGACAAAAATGGTAGCAATTCCAAAAAGAATTAGTCCTATCATTATCAGGTGAATAGTTTCAAAGTGAAATCTTTTCATATAAAACCTCTTAATCTAACAATTATAACATAAAAAAGCCTTAATTAAAAGGCTTTTACAAGTGTTACGACTGTTAATCCACTTTACGTCGAGCTTTATTATTGCCTTCAAGGTAAACCATCAAAATAGAGATATCTGCTGGATTAACCCCTGAGATACGGCTTGCTTGACCAATGGTTTCAGGATTTATTTTCTTAAATTTTTGACGAGCCTCAGTTGCAATAGAATCAATAGCATCCCAATCAATATTTTCCGGAATCTTTTTTTCTTCCATTCGCTTCATCTTAGCTACTTGATCCAAAGCTTTATTGATATACCCTTCGTACTTGATTTCAGTTTCAAGTAACTCTATAACCTTAGCATCCAAATCTTCTGCAGCTGGACCGACAAACTGAGTAGCTGTAGCGTAATCAATCTCAGGTCGACGCATAAACTCTTTGGCTGTCATGGCATCTGTCAAAGGCTTAAATCCTAGAGCTTGAATTTTTTCATTTGTTTCTTTGATAGGCTTTAATTTTTCTTTTGACAGACGTGTCAATTCTCTGTCAAACTGATTTTTCTTAATTTTAAAGATATTCCAACGTTCATCATCAACCAAGCCAACTTCTCGACCAATAGGTGTCAAGCGCATGTCAGCATTATCATGACGTAATATAAGTCGATACTCTGCGCGTGAAGTTAATAAACGATATGGTTCCAAGGTTCCTTTCGTGACAAGATCGTCAATCATTACACCAATATAGGCATCACTACGTTTGAGAATAAGCTCTGGTTTACCTTGGACTTTAAGAGCTGCATTAATACCAGCAACTAGACCTTGACCTGCTGCCTCCTCGTATCCAGAAGTTCCATTGGTCTGTCCTGCTGTAAAGAGACCTGAAATCAACTTCGTTTCAAGTGTTGCACGTAATTGATGTGGAAGGACAATGTCATACTCAATCGCATAGCCAGTTCTTATCATCTCTGCCTTTTCCAGACCTTTGATTGAGTGAATCAACTCTTTTTGAACATCTTCGGGTAAGCTTGTTGACAGACCTTGTACATAGACTTCTTCAGTCTCTCTTCCTTCGGGTTCAAGGAAAAGCTGATGACGATTTTTATCAGCAAAGCGGACAATTTTATCTTCGATTGATGGACAGTAACGAGGTCCTACTCCCTTGACAATACCTGAGAACATCGGTGCACGGTGTAAATTGTTATTGATAATATCATGGCTCTCTTGATTCGTATAAGTTAGCCAACAAGGAATCTGATCCTGAAGATAGTCTTCATCCTTCGACAAAAATGAAAAATGATTCGGCTTTTCGTCGCCTGGTTGAATCTCGGTCTCTTCGTAATTAATTGATGAAGCCTTGACACGAGGAGGAGTACCTGTTTTAAATCGACCAATTTCAAGCCCAAGCTCCTTCAAATTATCAGCCAAAGTAACCGATGCAAGACTATTATTTGGTCCAGAAGAATATTTGAGATCACCTATGATAATTTCACCGCGTAAAGCCGTTCCTGTTGTTACAACAACTGCTTTAGCTCCGTATTTTTGATTTGTGGCTGTTCTTACACCGACTACCTTGCTATCTTCAACAAGTATTTCATCAACCATTGATTGACGTAGAGTCAAGTTTTCCTGACGCTCAACTGTATGTTTCATTGTCATAGCATACAAGGCTTTGTCTGCTTGAGCACGCAAAGCTCTAACTGCGGGTCCTTTACCAGTATTCAACATTTTCATTTGAATGTAGGTTTTGTCGATGTTTTTACCCATCTCTCCACCAAGAGCATCAATTTCACGAACAACAATCCCCTTGGCCGATCCACCGATAGAAGGGTTACACGGCATAAAAGCCAGCATCTCTAGATTAATGGTTGCTAATAAAACTTTACATCCCATACGGGCTGCAGCCAAGCTAGCTTCCACACCGGCGTGACCAGCTCCGATTACAATAATATCGTACTCTTCTATAAAATTATAAGTCATTTTTTCTCCTACTCTTTAAGATGAATGTGTCGTAATTGTCCGTCCCATAATGGTAAGGCGGCTTTTAGAAATGCCGGTTTCAGATTAACAGTATGTAGGTCATCTAAAGCAATCCACCGGCAAGGTAATGGCTTCGCATCTTCTTGCATGGTTAAAGGAGCATCTTCTAGCAAGTCCACTAAATAATGGAACTCAATATTATGATAATGGACCCCAGTTTGTTCAAAGCGATTTTCAACAATGAAAGCTAACTGAACAGCTCTAGATGCGACACCAAGTTCTTCTCTTACTTCTCGAACCACAGCATCCTCAGTAGCTTCATCCACTTGAATAGCACCCCCAATTGTATAAAAACTGTCCGCATCTTCTACGACTAACAAGCGATTGTCTTTTACAATCAAAGCAGTCGCTCTTACACCAAAAACAGTGGAATCAATTTTCATCCGAAAATCCTGATGTTGCATTTTTTCCTCCCTTAAAACAACACAAAAATAGTCAAAACTCGCAAGAAGTGCAGGACAAAAAACCTGCAACATCCATGAGCTTTGACCATCATGACTATTGTTAAAATTATTTTATCAAATCAAATTGTTTTGTCAATTCCAATCACAATTTAATTTGAGTCTGCACACTAAAGCCATGTAAGCAGGAAGATTTGAAATTGGATTCATTATAGCGAAAAATGCCATAAATGCATAAAACAATTGGGAACTCTTCGTTATTACTTAACTCCAGTTAGATATACTGACAAACTTTTCCGTCTTTATATGCTTGATCAATAATACCGCCGCCCAAACATTCCTGTCCATCATAAAAAACAACAGCTTGCCCAGGTGTAATAGCACGTTGAGGTTCAGCAAAAATCACCTCAGATTTATCACCTTTAACCTTTACAGTAACTTTACTATCAGGTTGACGATAACGGAATTTTGCTGTACATTCCATTTCAAATTCTTCAGGCATATCTCGAGTAAAGTGAATCATTGAAGCGTCAAGTGAAGTTGACATCAACGACTCATGGTGGAAACCTTGACCCACGTAAAGAATATTTTTAGAAAGATCTTTCCCTACTACAAACCAAGGAGCATTATCTCCGCCTTTTTGGCCACCAATACCCATACCACCACGTTGACCAATGGTGTAATACATGAGTCCGTTATGTTCACCCATATCACGACCATCGACGGTCATCATACGGCCTTTTTGAGCTGGTAAGTATTGACTAAGAAACTCTTTAAAGTTTTTCTCACCAATAAAACATATTCCTGTTGAATCTTTTTTCTTGGCTGTTGCAAGACCTGCACGTTCAGCAATCTCACGAACTTCTGGCTTTTGTAGATGTCCTAAAGGAAACATCGTTTTCTGCAACTGCTCTTGCGAAAGTTGACTAAGGAAGTAGGTTTGATCTTTATTGTTATCTGCACCACGCAACATATGGACAATGCCATCTTCATCGCGAACAACTTGGGCGTAATGCCCTGTAGCCACATAATCCGCTCCCAATGTCATCGCATAATCTAAGAAAGCCTTAAACTTGATTTCCTTATTACACATAACGTCTGGATTAGGGGTACGTCCTGCACGGTACTCTGCTAAGAAATACTCAAATACACGATCCCAGTACTCTTTTTCAAAGTTGACAGAGTAATAGGGGATATCAATCTGATCAGCCACTGCTGCTACATCTTTATAATCTTCGGTTGCTGTACACACACCAAATTCATCCGTGTCATCCCAGTTTTTCATGAAAACACCGATTACATCATAACCTTGTTCTTTTAAAAGTAAGGCTGTTACTGATGAATCAACGCCACCACTCATACCAACAACAACACGTGTTTTTGAATTATCAGTCATAGATAACTCCTCCCATCAAATAAAAATTAACATAGACTTGAAGGGTCTAGTTATTCAAATATCGATTTGAAGGTCGATTTTGAAGCGTAAAAGCACGCAAGCTTAATTATATCATGATTAAAGAATAATGCAAAAAGGTTACCTAGTGGTAACCTTTTTGATACTTATTTTCGTGTAAAGACACTGTAAACATATTACTGCCAAGACTATTATTGGAGTCAATAACGCTACAAATAGCCATCCTGGCTCGTTATAACTTAACACAAGTTTATTATGTCCTTCTTGTGATGAAACAGTGGGTGTACCAATCGTTGACAAGTTATAGTCATCCTTGTCTAGTTCTTTACCATTTAGTGTCAAGATGGAATCTTTATAGACAACTATCGGTAGATTCATTTTCTCCCCTTCAGCAGCCTGCCAAGTTAATACAAGATAACCATCTTCTAGTAGCTTTTCTGCCTTCTGATTAGTAACGATATTTTCGTAATAAAGATCATAAGTGTTCTGCTTACCTATTGTCCCATAAATAGGTACGTAATCTGGTGTGGGTTTGACAACTAAATTTAAAAACTGTGACAAGTCACTGTCATTCATGGTAAGACTTATCGTCTGGTAATCTCCTTCAACGTAAGTATGTTTAACAATGGTAATAAGTTCACCATCTTGTGCCGCAGTTTTTACACGATCGGTAGTATCCATCATATTCTGAATGAGACCAATGCCCGCAAAGGCAAAGAGTAAAACAGCAATACTTTTTCGCCAGTTTACAAATCGCGTGACCGTTAACCCCGTAATTGCTAAAAGTAAAATGGTAGCAGGAACAAAGAATCTAAATGGAAATTGAATCAGTTCAGCAAATGTATTTCCATTTTCTACTAGATACTGCCACGGAAAAAGACCTGTTGATAAGAAAAAGAAGACAAAATAGATAAAATGCAATATTTTTTTCCATTTGGCCAATTTCTTCCAATTCAAAATAGCATAAACAAACTGTAAAACGAGTAACACCATTAAGGAAATTGGAGTATATAGCCAGTATCTTGCTGTTCCATCAATTCCATTCTTACCTATTTCCCTATTTATAAATGGATCTAAAAGATGATTCGTGCCTCTCAAATATAGGAGTATTAACCAGACATTGACAGTCAGCAAGAGGAAAAGAATGACTGCTATAAAGACTTGCAAGAAGGTTTCCTTCTTCTTAGCGACGGATAACGTTACAAAGGTGTAAAGATAGAAAGGAATATACATCATCACTAACATTAAAGCGCTAAGCACATGAACTTGAAAAATCAAGGCCATGAATAAGGCAAGTCTAATTGGTTCTACTTTTTGATAAAAAATGTAGCGAATTGCTGGGATAAAACAAAAAGGTAATAAAGCTGCTCCCCAACTAGAAAACCCCTGACGCATCGTCCAGTACTGGATAGAGAATGTTGTAGCATAGAGTAAACCTAATGACAAGGCAATGGTAGTCTTAACTTTACACTGCTTGAGCAAAGCATACATTGAGGACTCAGCTAATATATGTAGTAGTATCCTCGACACAATCTGATAACGAAACCAAGTGCCACTTATTAAAACAAGTCCTCCTTGTAAATAAGCAAAAAAAGGACCGTAAAGAGCATTGACAATGCGGCCTGACTGTTGGAAGCCATACAAAGATAAAAAGTAAGAAAAGTTACCATTCTTTAATTGCATAGCGGCTTCATAAAACCTATTATAGTGAAAAACGGAATCTGAACCTAAAATGACTTTTCTTGTAAATAATTGTGGCGTAACCAATAACACAGCAAAAGCTACAATAATAAGGGGAACCCATAGCTTTTCTTTTGATTTAAAAAATTGTTTCATTGCTAAACCTTTCATTACCCATTATAACAAAAAGCTCCGTGAAAACGATTACTAATATCCGAAATAAAAAGCTGAGAGATACCTCCCAACTTCTATAAATCTTAGTAATTCCAAGCTGACAATCCTTGTGCGTTATAGGCATTCAAGGCTGATTGAATTTGATCTTCAACTGTTGCAGTTGAACCCCATCCTGGCATTGTTTGGAAGAGACCTGATGCCCCTGAACTGCTTGCTACAGTATAATCACCATTTGATTCACGCGCAATAATCGACTCCCAGGTTGACTGTGGGACTCCAGTTACTGCTGCCATCTGTGCTGCTGCATAAGAACCGATTTCTCCTGCAGTGTTGCCATTTGAGATAATAACTGAACCATTTCCAGTAGTCGAAGCAGCAACCGAAGAAGCTGCTCCATTATTTTGAGTAAACGTAGCATCAATGCTTGCTGTTGTAGCAGACTCTGATTGAGGTTTTTCTGATGCTCCTACTGTTTCGGTCGTTGTCTCTGATTGAGCTTTACTTTCTTTAACCTTTTCTTTATTCTCTTTGCTTGAGCTAACCTCTGTTGATTTCACCAAATCTGCTGTTGATTCTGACGTTGTTGATGTTGTTGAAGGAGTTGGTATAACTGAATCCGAGAATGCGTTAACCAATCCTTTATTAACTAAAGGAGAGAGTGAAACTGCCAAAATGACAATAAAACTCGTTACAATTGCTACTGGTACCGCCAATGATTTTTTTACTGCTAATTTGATACGACGTCCCTTATAACTTTTTTTAAACATTAATCTCTCCTAGTTTCTTCTAGTTACATTCATCATAACCTAGTAATATTACTGCCGATTATTCATATTATGCCTAATGTTACAATGATTTATCATTTCAATAAAAAAATACCAAAAATCTGGCATTTTTTCTCTTATTTGTATGAGTTTCTACTTTATTTTCTCACAATTCAATGACAAAATTTTAGTACCAGCCATTGGCGTTCCAGAAAGCAAGAGCTGCTGTCCATGAACCATAACGACTTGCTACATAATTATCTGCTACTTTTTCTTGGTTCGCAGGAGAAAAATCACCATTCAAATATGATGAAGATAATTGATAACGTCCATAATATTGTCCGTTTTGGGCTGTGTAGCTACCACTTGACTCACGTTGAGCGATTTCTTCCTTAGCAGCTGCCTCTGAAGAAGAAAGATTTGTGTCGGTCGTTTGGTTACTTTCACTTTGGGTAGAATATGTTGATGTTTCTACTAAAGCAGGTATCTCTGCTGGCTCCTCAGTAGTTTCATTAATCGTTAATTTTTGACCAATATAAATCTTATTAGCATCTTGGATGCCATTTTTTGAGACGATTTCGTCCACTGTCGTACCATTCATCTTAGCAATAGCTGAAAGGGTATCTCCTTTTTGAACTGTGTAAGTTTCTGCATTAGCTAAAGCTGTTGCTCCAAGTGTTGCCACTGTAACAAGTCCAAAAAGACCTAGTTTTTTAGTGTTAAATGTATTCTTTGTTTGCATGACAATGCTCCTTTATCTATTTATAGTCTAATCCATATTAGTAAAAGTTATTAAATTATTTTATTTATGACCAATAGGTTAATAGTTAATCAACTGGCTTATTCACTATAGGGATTCTTTAATCCAGATTAAGCTGAAGAACTATAACCATGTATCTATAATACCGTGCAAATATAACATCTTCTTGTTAGTGATATTAAAAATATTACAGGTAGATTGAGATTAGACGAAAAAGAACGCCTACGTAGACGTTCTTCAAATACTTCTAGGTCTTAAGACCTAGTTTTTATTCATTTTTACGAATTAACTCTTAAGATAAAAAAGTATTAACCCTAAAGCTAAAATAGCAATAATTGACAAGGTATCTCGACAGTTCCATAAAAGTCGACGATATTTTGTTCGCCCTTCACTACCCTGATAACCTCTGGCTTCCATAGCTATAGCCAGAGCATCTGCTCGTTTAAAGCTAGATGCAAACAAAGGAATTAAGATTGGTATAATTGACCGAACCTTTTGAATAATATTTCCTTCACCAAAATCAACACCACGCGCCTTCTGAGCATTCATAATACGCGTTGTATCGTCCATCAAGGTTGGTACAAAACGTAAACTCAAAGATAACATTAAACCAATTTCATGTGCCGGTACTTTAAAAATAGTCAGCGGTTTTAAAAGTGACTCTACTGCATCAGATAAACTTAACGGCGTAGTTGTTAGAGTAAGTAAGGTGGAAAAACTAATAATGAGTATAAACCTGAGAAATATCATCCAACCTTGATTTAAACCAACTTCCGTAATCTTAAAAAATCCGATGGACCAAAGCACATTCCCTCTTGTATTGAAGAAAACTTGAAACAGGGTAGAGAATAATATAATCCAAATCATTGGTTTAATACCACCCAAAAAGAAACCAAGCTTGATTTTAGACAAGAAAACCAAGAAAAGTGTAAATAGAGTTATCACAGCATAAGTTACAGGATTATTAGCCCAAAAAATGACGATAATATAAATCAGCATTGCTAATAATTTACTTCTAGGATCTAATCGGTGTATAAAAGAATCACCAACAATATAACGCCCAATAATTAACTTATCCATGAACCAACACCTCTACGAATTCCTCTATTGTAATAGGAAGACTTTCAAAGCTATAACCTTTTTCTTGCAGTTGTAGCGCAAACTCTGTGATTTTAGGAACACCTAACTGCTTTTCTTTGAGAAAAGCGACTTTTTGGAAAACATCTTTAGGAGTTCCTGACAATACTAGGCGCCCTTTTTCCATAACATTTACAGCTGTTGCATAATCTGCAACGTCATCCATCAAATGTGTAACCAAGACAATCGTTATTCCAGAAAGGTGTAACTGCTTAAAGAGTGACATTAACTCCTTTCGTCCTTGAGGATCTAGACCAGCAGTCGGTTCATCCAACACTAAAATATCTGGTTGCATAGCTAGAATACCTGCAATAGCAACACGTCGCATCTGCCCTCCCGATAAATCAAAAGGATTCTGATCACGTAACTCATCTGAGAGACCAACTAATCTTAGACTTTCCAGAGCACGCTGTTCGGCCTCCTCCTTAGAAACTCCGAAATTTTGAGGTCCAAAAGCAATATCTTCTAAAACAGTTTCTGCAAATAACTGACTCTCTGGAAATTGAAAAACTAAACCGACCTTTTTACGGATTGGCTTTATTTCCTTATTCTTGGATTGACTATTTATAATAGTGTCATCAACTTTAACCTGACCACTAGTTGGTAAATAAAGTCCATTCAGCAACTGCATAATCGTTGATTTACCACTCCCTGTATGTCCAATAAAGGCTGTATACGAACCATCTTTTATCGTAACTGTCATATCAAAAAGGGCACGCCTCTCAAAAGGAGTACCCGATTGATAGGTATAACTTACATTTTCGAGAGATATTCCCATAATTGTTCTACCAATTCCTTTTCTGTCAGATAGCCTTCACAATCTATCAAACCTTGATTTTTAAGTTTCTGAGTTAGTAACGCACTAAAAGGGATATCAAGACCTAAGTCAACCAACTCTGAGCCTCTGCTAAAAAGTTCACGAGGGCTTGAAATGGACTCCACTTTACCTTGTTTTAAAACTAAAACACGGTTGCTCATCGCAACCTCATCGAGATCATGAGTAATTGATAAAACAGTCATTCCATATTGCTGACGAATATCCTCAATATATTGAATTAATTCCTGGCGACCTTCTGGATCAAGCATACTTGTTGCTTCATCCAAAATCAAAATAGATGGTCTCATGGCAATAATTCCAGCAATAGCCACACGTTGTTTTTGACCTCCAGATAGTCTGGCTGGTTCTCTGTCCTTAAAATCCATCATGCCTACAAAAGACAATGCCTCTTGAACTCTAGAAACCATCTCTTTATAGGGAAGTCCCTTATTTTCAAGACCGAAAGCAACATCATCTTCAACAGTAGCTCCAACAAATTGATTATCTGGATTTTGAAAAACCATACCAATTTTATCACGAATATCCCAGACAGTCTCTTCTGTTAATTCCTGACCATCAACAATGATCTGCCCAGAATCTGCCACTAAAAGTCCGCCAATTAGACGTGCTGTCGTGGATTTTCCAGATCCGTTATGGCCTACAATGGATAACCATTCCCCATGTTTCACGTGAAACGATACATCATTCAGAGTATAGGAGGTTTGATCTTGATTATATTTAAATTTTAAATTTTTTATTTCAATCATTGGTTTATCGTACTACTTAAAGGTGTCCTTAAACAAGAAACCTGCACCCTTGAAATAATCATAGCCTGAGTAAATCGTAAAGAATAAAGCTACATACAGCATGATTGTCCCTACAAAATGCACATGACACAATAACAAAATAATAGATAACATCTGAGTCACTGTTTTAATCTTACCAGGCATAGCTGCAGCGAGAACTGTGCCACCGTTTTCGACTAACAAAAGACGAAGTCCTGTAACTGCCAACTCCCGACAGATGATAACTGAAATAACCCAAGCAGGTGCTTGATTAATACCTACTAACATAATAAAAGCTGACATTACCAACATTTTATCCGCTAAAGGATCTGCAAATTTCCCAAAATTAGTAACAACATGCCATTTTCGTGCCAAATAGCCATCTAAATAATCTGTAATGCTAGCAATGGCAAAAACAACTGCTGCCGCAATATGCATCACATTGCTCGACGCAAGTGATGTCATCAATAAAAAGATGGGAATTAAGATAATTCTAGCAAGTGTCAATAAGTTAGGTAAATTTTCTTTTTTAAACATTTCTTCTCGATTCTATTGGATTCTTAATGTTAGGTAGCTAGGTGTATTTTGATCTAGTTGAGATAAATCAAGTGACTCTCCATTTATCTTGAGAGTAACTTTTGAAGGTTGAGCGATAATAATTTGAGTTGTTTTGATTTTATCAGAAAGATCCAAAGAGTATTTTGATTTATTCGTTTTTGAAAGATAATAACTCTCTGAAGTATCTGAGTTATCTACAGAAAACCATGTATCGTTACTATTTTCTGATAACTCCACTTCTAAAACTACTGAAGATTTTACATTGGAGAGATCAACCATTAATTGATTTCCTTGAGTTGTTGTTGTAACATTGGCCCCCGATACTGTAACCTCAGAAATGCTTCGAGACGACTTAGCTCCACTTGCAATTGATAAGTGATTAGCTGTAGAGATAGTATTGGGCTTAATCACCTGAGGTTGGTTAGAGAGGTGTCTAATAATAATATATCCAACTGAACAGATGATAAGTAATGAAACCGCACTCAGAATTAGTAAGGGGATATAGTTAGACTTTCTTTTTTCTTCACGTTTAAGTTTTGAAAAACGTGACATGGGGACTTTAGTATCTAAAATATCTTCCTTACGTTCAACTTGTTTCTTTTCTTCTTTAACTTTTCGCTCATTCTTTTTCTGCTCTTCGTACAGATGTTTTCCATCTAAATCAACCGAAGTAGCGTACTTTTCAAGTGCTTCTTGCTGAATGTCCTTGGGTAAAGCTTTAAGTTGATCCATTTCCATAGCTAGAAGATACTGCGCTTCAACCCCTGAAACTTTTTCTACATCATATAAACTTAATTCTTTTTTTATTCGTGCTGCACGTAATTGCTCACCAAGAGAGTATCGCTTCATTTTTCCCCTTTCTAATATTCTTCTTTGTTTTAGTGTTTATATTATAGCAAATATTTACTTATTTAGGGAAGACAACAAAATCGGTAATCACCAGATTTGAGAGATAGTGATTAAAAAAATCCTTCAAATCCTTAGAAGTAATACTCATCAATTCCTGACCAAAATCAAAGTAAGTTTTGCCATCATCTGAGTAAGCTAAATACTGGCTACCTAAATTCTGAATATTGTCTAAACTACGTAAAAATTCACCATACAAAGCTTTCTTTTGTAGATCCAATGCTTCTTCTGTCAACAATCTTTGTTTATCTGCCGATGTCATCACTTGACGAATTAAACTTGACATACGGATGGGTTCTGCAGTGTCCATAGTCATAATAACAAATGAATATCTACTAGATACCTCATATTCAATTGACATAGACTCATCTATTTTTCCTTCAGCATACCAATTTTTATAATAAGGCGATGTCCATCCAAACAATAAATTAAATAACAATTGTACCAATATGCTCTCTCTCATATAATTATCGGAAAAATGGACGTTCTTAAAACCAATGGCTAGTTTTGAAATCGAGATGTCCATTTGAAGACTATCTAACTTTTGGATATTCTCCTCAATGGGTTGCTTTTCTTTTTCAACTTTTTTATGAGATATTGTAAATTCACTTCGCGTTTCCTTTACAAATCTGTAAATTTGTTCAATGTCAAAATTGCCTATTAAGACAAGATGACAGTTCTCCGGTCTATAAAAATAATCAAAATTATTTTTTAAATCCTTTGCAGTAATTTTTTTAATGCTATCAATACTTCCAGCAATATCTTGACCTAATATAGTATTGGGATACAAGCTTTGTAAACACCCTAAATAAACTCTATAATCAGGATCATCCTGATACATGTTTATTTCTTGTTCAATGATTCTTTTTTCATGGTTGACAGTATCTTCGGAACTTGTAAACTCACTTGTAAACTTCAGCAAAAGCTCCAGTGACTCCTCAAAGTGATCAATTGTTGAAAAATAGTATGTTGTCCTATCCAAGGTGGTAAAAGCATTGACATCAGCTCCTAGCTTTACAAAGTCCAATGTAACATCCCTTCCCTGATCATCCTCAAATAACTTGTGTTCAAGAAAATGAGCAATACCAGCAGGGTATGTCTGCAACTTACCATCAATATAAAAGCGATTATCTAGTGCCCCAAAATTTGTAGACAGAAAGGCAGCTTTTTCAATGAATCCTTTTTTCTTGATAATAGATAACGACATACCATTATCTAAAGTTGCTAAATAAACTTCTTCAGCAATCTTTGGATAATAACGTTTTTTCAAAGCAGCCATTCTAAGACACTCCTTCTAAAAAGAACAAACTTTGTAGCTTGACTTGACGTGCTATACGGCAAACATCTTTTTTAGTAACCTTCTCGATTTTATCTAACCAATCCTCTAATGAGATCTTTTTATCGCCAAAAATAACCTTATTAAAATGTTGTTCTACTAGTGTTAATGCATGATCATCAGAGAGAAGGGCATTCATCCGTATAATTTTTTTGGTTTGATTAAAAAGGGAACTTGAAAAACGTCCTAATTTAATGTGATTCAACTCTCTGATAATCCCTCGCATAGCTTGATTTCTATTAGATTTTTCAATTCCAGCGTAAATTTCTAGTAAACCTGTAAAGGCATCAAATTGACTACCAATTGAATAAGCTAATCCTTCTTTTTCTCGAATCTTTGTAAATAAAGCTGAGTGAGCAAATTCACCCAACATGCCATTAAATACAATTAAAGCAAAATAATCTTTATCTCCATATTGACAAGGAAATTGACAACCTAACTGTAAAATAGATTGACTAGTCTGTCTAGTCTCTATCTTTTCTTTCACAACTTTAGAATAAGGTTGATTATAACTAAACTGTAAATCAACTTGGCGTCCCTCTAAAGGAAATCTGTGTAAACCTCGGAGTACTTGATAGTCATCAAATTCCCCAACCATAAAGATATCAATTCGATCTTTAGTTAACATGCTTTGAAATTCTTGATAAGCTGTAAACGATGTCTCGGCTTCAACAAGCTCTACTCGCCCATACTTGGGAACTTTCAAAGCCTCGTTTACAAAGTAAAGCTCTCGTCCCTGAACTTCACTATAGTAGTAATTATTCTCTGTATCAACATCCAGGTAGGTCATTAAATTTTGTTTTTCTATGTCAAATACTTTGTTTTGGTATTGCGCTACTATTGACAATGGATTATAAAGACAATCCATCAAAAAACCTAAGACTTCCCAAAATAAACTTGTATTCATTGGAATAAAGAAGTCTTTCAGGTATGTCAACTCTATGTCAACACTATGTGTCAACCCTTTTGTTGACACTTTAGTTGATAACTGTGTCCCATAAAGTGAAGCTAATCTCTCTTTGAAAGACTGTACTGTTGGATATGTCTGATTAGCTGTAGCTAACATTTGTGAAACTAGAGCCCGTTTAGCAATTGTTTGTTTATTCAAAGAACCTGTCATTCGAAAAACAATACGGTTAGTTTTATATTTTTGTGTTGGAATGAAGTGTACATATACACCATCAGCAATTTTCATTGATAACCTCTAGAAAGTTTATGCTTTCAATTATACCATTTTTATGCTATCTTATCTCAAGAGAAAGTTGAGGTTCTATGGAATATAAATTATTTGATGAATACATAACACTGCAGGCACTTTTAAAAGAATTAAGCATCATTCACAGTGGTGGAGCTATTAAGGGCTTTTTAGCTAACAATGTTGTTTTATTCAACGGTGAGGAGGAAAAACGGCGTGGAAAAAAACTTCGTTATGGAGATGTTATTACCATACCGTCTGAAGAGCTTGAAATTACTATCGTAGTTCCTACACAAAGTGAAATTGAAAAACATAAAAAAGAAGTCGCTGAGAGAGCACGTGTTTATGCTATTGTAAAAAAAATGAATAAAGATAACAAAAAGAAACAAAAAAAACACCAAACAAAAGAAAGTAATAAAACAAAAAGGAAACCTGTCCGTTTCCCAGGAATCTAACCATGTGGCTTGAAAAAATTGATATTCAACACTTTAGAAATTATTCTGAAGCCTCTGTGAGCTTTTCACCACATCTCAATATTTTTCTTGGACGAAATGCCCAAGGAAAAACAAATATTCTTGAAGCTATCTATTTTCTAGCCTTAACACGTAGTCATCGGACCCATTTAGACAAGGAACTAATTCAGTTCCAGCAAAATAGTCTTAAACTAAACGGCATCGTGCATCGTCATAGTGGAAACCTACCTCTGGAAATCAACTTATCTAATAAGGGACGAGTTACAAAGGTCAACTACCTCAAGCAGGCAAAATTATCTGATTATATAGGTCACATGACGGTGGTACTCTTTGCTCCTGAGGATTTACAACTTGTAAAAGGATCTCCAAGTCTAAGACGTAAATTTATAGATATTGATTTAGGACAGATTAAGCCTGTTTACCTCTCAGACCTATCAAATTACAATCATGTTCTTAAGCAGCGTAATGCCTATCTCAAATCTACTGACAAGGTAGACATTAATTTCCTCTCAGTTTTAGATGAACAGCTTGCCGATTTTGGAGCACGAGTTATTAAACATAGACTAGAATTTATCAAGCAATTAGAAGAGGAAGCTGATGGACATCATAGTATTCTCTCAAATCAGATTGAGCGTCTTAAAATTTCCTATGAATCTAACATCCCAATACAAAATAGCAAAGATATTCGAGAAGCATTTTTAACTACATTAAACCAGAATCACAAAAGAGATATCTTCAAAAAGAATACCGGTGTTGGTCCACATAGGGATGATTTAAAATTTTACATTAATGACATGAACGCATCTTTCGGTAGTCAAGGGCAGCAACGTAGCCTTATTCTTTCATTAAAAATGGCTGAGATTGCTCTAATTAAAAAAGTGACAGAGGAATTTCCTATTCTTCTCCTTGACGATGTCATGAGTGAACTTGACAATCACCGTCAACTTAAATTGCTAGAAAGTATTGATGAAGAGGTCCAAACTTTCATGACTACAACCTCACTCGATCATCTTAGCAACCTACCACCCAATTTAAAGACCTTCTTAGTTAAGAATGGTACTATTTATGAAAAGCAAGTCGATTAATGAACTGCTTTTTTTGTTGACAACTGTGACAATAAACATTGGATATCTTGTAAACAACTTTCTCCTAAATCCTATAATAACAACTCTATTGTCGTGAATGTATTGTAAACTTAATGTAAATATTGATGCACAAAAGTACTTGCCTCTTGGCAAGTACTTCTGTGTCTTTTAATGAGCTGAATAGTTAGGCGCCTCGTTTGTAATTTGAACATCATGAGGGTGACTTTCTATAAGCCCTGCACCTGACATTTCAACAAACTGAGCTTTGTCATGTAAAGCTTGGATATCTTCTGCTCCTGTATAACCCATACCTGCACGGATGCCTCCAATCAATTGGAATACGATATCAGCAACAGAACCTTTATAAGCTACACGGCCTTCAATTCCTTCTGGAACTAGTTTATTAGCTTCGTTCACAGCGCCTTGGAAGTAACGATCACTTGATCCTTTCTTCATAGCTGCAATTGATCCCATACCACGGTAAGACTTGTATTTACGACCTTGGAAAATCTCAGTTTCACCTGGTGCTTCATCAGTACCGGCAAACATAGAACCAAGCATTACAGCGTTACCACCTGCTGCAAGTGCTTTTACAATATCACCTGAGTATTTGATACCACCATCAGCAATGATTGTTTTTCCGTATTCACGCGCAACACTAGCAGCATCGTAAATAGCAGTCACTTGAGGTACCCCCACACCCGCAACCACACGTGTTGTACAAATAGAACCTGGTCCGATACCTACTTTAACGACATCAACACCTGCTTCATAAAGCGAACGCGCACCTTCAGCCGTTGCAATATTTCCTGCAATCAAAGTACGGTCTGGGAAGTGAGCACGAATTTCAGAAATTTTGCGAAGAACACCTGCTGAGTGACCATGTGCTGTATCAATAACAATAGCGTCTGCACCTGCCTCAAAGAGAGCTTCTGCACGTTCAAAAGTATCAGAGGTAACCCCAACAGCACCTGCTACCAATAGACGACCAAATTCATCCTTAGCTGCATTAGGAAACTCAATAACTTTTTCGATATCCTTAATAGTAATGAGTCCTGACAAACGACCTTCTTCATCAACTAAAGGCAACTTTTCAATGCGGTGCTCATGAAGAATGCTTTCAGCAGTTTCAAGATCTGTTCCAACTGGAGCAGTGACCAATTGCTCAGAAGTCATATGTTCTGAAATTGGTGTCTCGTAATTAGAGATAAAGCGCATATCACGGTTTGTGATAATACCAACCAATTTACGATTTTCAAGTGTCTCAACGATTGGAACACCTGAGATATGATAGCGTTCCATCAATTCTTCAGCTTCAGAAACTTTATGTTCTGGTGTTAAGAAGAATGGATCAATGATTACACCATTTTCAGAGCGTTTTACTTTGCGAACTTCTTCAGCTTGTTCCGCAATAGACATGTTTTTGTGAATAACACCCAAGCCACCTGCACGAGCAATTGAGATAGCCATCTTACTATCTGTTACTGTATCCATAGCTGCAGTGATGATTGGAATATTTAATGTCAAGTTTTTAGCCAATTTTGTCTTCAAGTTGACGTTGTTTGGTAGAACATGACTTTCCGCAGGAATAAGCAGTACGTCATCAAAAGTGTAACCTTTTTTCAAGAATTTAGTGTCCCAATTTGACATTATAATCGTCCTCTTTTCTCAAAGTTTTGAGGTACAAAAACCCCTAGCTATTTTTTAATTGATAATATCATATCATGCTAAATAGATTTGTCAACAGGTTTCGCATAGGATTATAAGAAAACCTTTTTCCAAACAAAAATAGGGGTCCAGATAATCTGGACCCCTATTTTTATTTCTTAGAAATATTTAATTCCCATCGCTTCTTTTACTTCTACTAATGTTTGTCCAGCAACCTCGCGTGCAGCTTGACTACCATTTTCAAGCATACGGAACACTTCTCCCATATCCTTGGCATACTCTAAACGACGTTCACGAATTGGAGTCAACTCACGTTCTAAAATTTCTAGAAGATAACGTTTTGTTTTCACATCTCCCAAACCACCGCGCTGATAATGTTCCTTCATTTCAGCAATTGTAACAGCATCTTCTTCGCGACCAAAGATATCAAGATAATGGAAAACCATATTACCTTCGATTTGGCCTGGATCTTCCACACGAATATGATTTGGATCAGTATACATGCTCATAACTTTTTTACGAACAGTATCCTCATCATCTGAAAGGAAGATTCCATTACCCAAGGATTTAGACATCTTAGCATTACCATCTAGACCTGGGAGGCGTCCTGCAGCCTCATTTTCAGGGTAGATTCCCTCTGGTTCAACCAAAATATCGCAGTTGTAAGTATGATTAAAACTACGTACAATTTCACGTGTCTGCTCAATCATTGGCTTTTGATCATTCCCCACAGGAACATAATTAGCTTTAAATGCCGTGATATCAGCTGCCTGAGAAATTGGATAAACTAGAAATCCTGTTGGAATAGATTCTCCGAAGCCTTTTTGAGCAATTTCCGTCTTAACTGTTGGATTACGCTCTAAACGAGCCAATGAAACTAGGTTCAGGTAATACATAGTCAACTCAGCTAACTCAGGAATCTGACTTTGAATAAAAATAGTCGACTTCGCTGGATCCAAACCTACAGAAAGATAATCTAAAGCAACATTCCCAATCGATTCTTTTATAATTTCTGATTCTTTAGCGTGATCAGTAAGGGCTTGCTGGTCAGCTAAAAATACAAACATCTTGTATTTATCTTCGTTTTGTAACAGTACACGATTCTTTAGACTACCTACATAGTGTCCAAGATGTAGTTTTCCTGTTGGACGGTCTCCCGTCAAAATAATAGGTTTCGCCATATAATTACCTCTCTAATATAAAAATCCCCACGCAAAAATATGCGTGAGGGCGTTAATCACTTTTGATACGCGGTACCACCTCAGTTGATAACTCTTTGTAAAGCTATCATCTCAAAACTTCTCAACAAAGAAGTTGCACGGTAAGGGGTGCCAAACCTAACGTTTATGTGTTCACGTTACTCGTCAATTTTCCTCAGCCCATTCATTCCACCTTCATTCTGGTTTACACCTAACACCAGCTCTCTAAAAAAGAAAGGAAGAATTACTCTTCTGATGACTATTATTCTACATTGTTTTATCCATTCTTGTCAAGGTTATATTTCTAGTTTCACGTGAAACATAACTTTCTAAACAATCAAAATAGTCATTACTTGACGGATACTAAAAAAGACTTGATAATAGGAATATCATATTTAGGAGATAATATATGAAACGTCGAATAATAGACATACTTTTAGTTACAATCGGTTCTTTTATATCTGCAGTTGGTTATAACTCACTTTTAGTTAAAAATAATATTGCTTCAGGTGGTGTCGGAGGGCTAGCCATTAGTTTAAATGCTCTTTTCGGTTGGAATAATGCTAACTTTGTCTTAGCGACAACTATCCCTTTGTTAATTTTATGTTGGTGCTTCCTTGGCCGCGAAGTTCTCCTAAAAACTTTATATGGATCTCTAGTTTTCCCGACTTTTATTAAATTAACCGAAGGTTTACCTACGCTTACCAAACAACCTTTGTTAGCATCAATTTTTGGTGGAATTATACTAGGATTAGGTCTAGGAATAGTCTTTTATGGGAATTCCTCAACTGGGGGAACAGGGATTATCACACAAATTCTTAATAAATACACACCTCTACCTCTAGGAATGGTCCTACTCATAGTTGATGGAATCATTGTCGCCATTAGCGCCATAGCCTTTTCTCCTGATACTGTTATGTACTCCATTTTATCTCTTTATATCGTATCCTTTACAATTGACAAAATGATGGTAGGACTCAATTCATCACGGAATCTCCTAATCATTTCACAAAAGAGTGATCAAATCCTAAACTACATCACTAATGGTGCTGATCGCGGTGCAACAAAAATTCCAGTTCTTGGTGGACATACTGGACATTCTCAAAATATGATTATGACCACCTTGTCAACTCATGAGGTCCCAAAGGTCCAAGAAGAAATCCAAAAAATAGACGAAACTGCCTTCATTGTCATTATCCCTGCTTCTACAGTTATGGGACGTGGATTTAGCCTTCAAAAAGATTACAAGAGTGTTCCAAATGACTTTATTAATCCCTTATAAAATCAATTGAAATAAAGTCTAATTTCTCGTAAAATAGTATTTAAGAATAAAAATAAAGGATATTATATGCTTACTGTATCAGATGTATCGCTTCGTTTTAGCGATCGTAAACTTTTTGATGATGTTAACATTGCCTTCAAACCTGGTAATACTTATGGGCTTATCGGTGCTAATGGTGCTGGTAAATCTACTTTTTTGAAAATTTTAGCAGGTGATATTGAACCCACAACAGGACATATCTCACTTGGTCCTGATGAGCGTCTTTCTGTTCTTCGTCAGAACCACTTTGACTATGAAGATGAACGCGTCATTGATGTGGTTATCATGGGAAATGAACGTCTCTACGATATTATGAAAGAAAAAGACGCCATCTACATGAAGGAAGATTTTTCAGATGAGGATGGTGTTCGTGCTGCTGAATTAGAAGGTCTATTTGCTGAACTAGGTGGTTGGGAAGCTGAAAGCGAGGCCTCACAATTACTCCAGAATCTAAATATTTCAGAAGACCTTCACTATCAAAATATGAGCGAATTAGCTAATGGTGATAAGGTGAAAGTCCTTCTTGCAAAAGCGCTCTTTGGTAAACCTGATGTGCTTCTTCTTGACGAACCTACCAACGGTCTTGATATCCAGTCAATCTCTTGGCTTGAAGATTTCTTGATTGATTTTGAAAATACTGTAATTGTCGTATCCCATGACCGTCACTTCTTGAACAAGGTTTGTACGCATATGGCCGACCTTGACTTTGGTAAAATCAAACTCTATGTTGGTAACTACGACTTTTGGAAACAATCTTCAGAATTGGCTGCACGCTTGCAGGCCGACCGTAATGCCAAAGCAGAAGAAAAAATTAAAGAACTTCAAGAATTCGTTGCACGTTTCTCTGCCAACGCTTCAAAATCTAAACAAGCAACTTCTCGTAAGAAAATGCTTGATAAAATTGAGCTAGAGGAAATCGTTCCATCAAGCCGTAAATATCCGTTTATCAAATTCAAAGCAGAACGTGAAATCGGTAACGATCTTCTAACAGTTGAAAATCTCACTGTTAAGATGGATGGTGAAACCATTCTTGATAACATTAGTTTCATCCTACGTCCAGGAGATAAGACAGCTATTATCGGTCAAAACGATATTCAAACCACTGCTTTAATTCGTGCCCTAGCTGATGATATCGACTATGAAGGTACAATCAAATGGGGGGTTACAACTAGCCGTTCTTACCTTCCAAAAGACAATTCTAAAGACTTTGCATCTGACGAATCAATCCTTGAATGGCTTCGTCAGTTCGCTGAAAAAGGGGAAGATGATGATACCTTCTTGCGTGGATTCCTTGGTCGTATGCTCTTCTCAGGAGATGAAGTTAATAAGTCTGTTAGTGTCCTCTCAGGGGGAGAAAAAGTCCGTGTCATGCTTTCTAAACTCATGCTTCTGAAATCTAACGTTCTCCTTCTAGATGATCCAACTAATCACTTGGATTTGGAGTCAATCTCAAGTCTGAATGATGGCATCCGTGACTTCAAAGAGTCTGTTATCTTTGCCAGCCATGACCACGAATTTATCCAAACGATAGCGAACCACATCGTAGTTATTTCTAAAAATGGTGTTATTGACCGTATCGATGAAACTTATGATGAATTCCTTGAAAATGAAGAAGTTCAAGCTAAAGTCAAAGCACTGTGGGCTGATTAAACTATAAAAAGATGCAGGTTGGGATATCCCAACCTGTCTTATTATCATTATGACAAATAAAAAATACTATACGACCTTATTATTCTATCTGGCTGCTTTTTTCTTACCAGTACTAATCATGATAGGTGTATTATACAGCCAAAAAATCTATCCTGGTAGTGAGAGAACTATTTTAACAAGTGATGGTTTTCATCAGTATGTGATATTTGCAACCGAACTGAGAAATATACTTCATGGAGATGGGAGCCTCTTTTACACCTTTACAAGTGGATTGGGGCTTAATTTCTATGCCCTAACAAGTTATTACTTAGGTTCCTTCTTGTCTCCACTCTACTATTTCTTTACCGTCAGCCAAATGGCCGATGCTTTTTATTACATAACACTGCTTAAGTTCGGACTTACTGGTCTGTCAGGAGCCTTCAGTTTTAAGCATCTCTTTACCAAAGTCTCAAGAAGTTTCATCTTATGTCTCTCTACAGGATTTTCTTTGATGAGCTTTGCTACCAGTCAGTTAGAAATTAATACTTGGCTAGATGTCTTTATTTTAGCACCTTTAATTATATTAGGGTTACACCTTTTACTAAGATTCAATAAACGCGGGCTATATTTTTTGAGTCTGACCTGTCTTTTTATCCAAAACTACTATTTTGGATATATGATGTCTATCTTTTTAACCCTTTACACTATTATACAACTAATAACTATCACGGGATGGAAGAGTAAAATCCTTCATTTTATAGACTTTGGAATCGTCTCTATACTAGCTGGTCTAAGCAGCACTATCATGCTACTCCCAACATTACTTGATTTAACTACACATGGTGAGAAGTTTACAGCTCCATCAAGTTTGTTGACAGAACCCACATACTATTTTGATTTCTTTGCCAAAAATCTGGTCGGAGTTTACGATACTACTAAATTTGGATCAATCCCTATGATTTATGTGGGACTCTTGCCTTTGATTCTTTTTCTACTTTTCTTCATTAGTAAGGAAATCAAGCTATCACTACGTTTAGGGTACTTCTTGTTATTAGCTTTCTTTATTGCTAGTTTCAACTTACAACCTCTTGATTTGTTTTGGCAAGGTATGCATGCACCTAATATGTTTCTCCATCGCTATTCTTGGCTTCTTTCTCTCTTAATTGTTCTTTTGGCAGGAGAAACTCTCAACCGAATTGAAAAGTTTTCTCTACAAAGGCTGCTCCTACCTTTCGTAGGATTGAGTGTCGCTTACTTACTAACTTGGATTTTTCAGTCTCACTATAGTTTCATTGAACCAGTTTCCTGGCTATTAAGCCTAGCATTTCTATTAACCTATGCCATTCTATTTATTAGCTATTTTAGACAGCAGATTCCTAGGAGTGTTTTTCGCTGTTTCACTTTCTTATTCTGCATTTTTGAGCTTGGACTAAATACTTACTATGTTGTTGGAGCTCTTGGAAATGAGTGGATTTTTCCAACTCGTGAAGGATACCTACGGAATATGTCGGCAATTTCAAAATTGGTTTCAGATACGAAGCAGACTAATAAGAATTTTTACCGTACGGAGAGGCTTGAGGCTCAAACTGGTAACGACAGTATGAAATTCAATTATAATGGTATTTCTCAATTTTCATCCATTCGAAATACTGCTTCAAGCTCAACACTAGACAGGTTGGGGTTCAAATCTGAAGGGACTAATTTAAACCTACGTTACCAAAATAATACACTTATTGCTGATAGTCTCTTCGGAATAAAATATAATTTATCGAACTTTGACCTGAATAAGTATGGTTTTAATTACATAGCTTCTGAAAAGACAGTAAGACTTTATCAAAATGATTATGCTAGCCAGCTCGCTATCTTAACTAATGGGATTTACACTAATGTTGACTTTACTGTCAATACACTTGACAATCAAACTAGCTTAATAAATGCTCTAGCTGGACTTAACTTAACATACTTTAGAAGAGTTCCATCCCAACTTTCTGATAATGATGCTAAATCTTTGAATCAGCGCGTGGCTAAAAATGTTAGCAACTCGAATAACAATTTTGCTACTATCACTTATCAAGTCATTGCTCCGCCACATAGTCAACTCTACGTTAGTATTCCTAACATTTCTTGGTCCGATGACAATAATCACTCTTTGTCAACTACTGTAAATGGGGTGACAAGGAATCAAGTTACTGACAATACTTTTGATTTCTTCGATCTTGGCTACTTTGAAACAGAAGAAGCAATCACCATCAATCTTAATTTTCCCGGAAATAAAGCAATATCCTTTGATAATCCTAGTTTTTATGCCCTTGATACTCAAAACTACAAGATTGCTATGGATACTATTAATGAACGTGATACCAAGGTTACTATATCAAAAAATAAAGTATTTACTGATTATAGTAGCCACAAAAATGCTTCATTATTTTTCACCATTCCATACGACAAGGGGTGGACAGCAACAGTAAATAATAAAAACGTTAAAATTCATCGAGCTCAAAAGGGGTTCATGAAGGTTGATGTCCCTAGTGGTAAAGGAAAAGTTGTGCTTACCTTTATTCCCTATGGCCTTAAGATTGGCTTGATTATTAGTTGCTTGGCATTTGGAATATTTTGTTGCTATGCTTACTTCATCGGTAAAATAAAAATTACTCAAAAAGCTACTCGCCCTAAATAAAAACCTAAAAGGTCTAGAACATTCGTTCTAGACCTTTTAGGTTTAGGGTACAAAAAAACTCAAGCTATACAACTTGAGGTGTCTTATCACTCCGCCAGTAGGACTCGAACCTACGACATCATGATTAACAGTCATGCGCTACT